>ENA-ORUV01000027-ORUV01000027.1-human-gut-metagenome-genome-assembly--contig:-NODE-27-length-124938-cov-10.6062_pt1 | contig 124938 bp, 108 predicted proteins | sample MGYA00242089_ERZ509229 | MGnify/ENA primary metagenome ERZ509229 (study PRJEB26280, sample SAMEA2338805) | human gut metagenome | biome: human gut; feature: human-associated habitat; material: faeces...
ACCTATACGGAAATTTTTTCTTACCCACCTCTTGACTTTTTATAGTTAGTCTTTCTTGAAAATACAATGTGTAAAATCGAACCACAGTGCTTGAAGAAGCTTACTTCTGAAAATCTTGTATCTGATAATCCCATTATTATTGGCGTTGTTGAAACAAAAAATACCATATATATTGATACAAACATAGAAGATGATGCCGAAGACTTCGACGGCTATTATGCTACTAACAAGGAAAATATGAAAGCCATTTTGGATAAATGTAAAGAAAGTATGGATAAAAACTTCTTCAAAAGCAAGATGAATACCAAAAACTGCTTTGAACTTTCTCCTGAAAAATGTAAAAATGTTATTGATTCCTACAAACTTTCTTTGTATAAGCATAAACAAAAATCCATGGCATACCCTGAATTCCGTATAGAACCAGACATGAAAGCTTTTTTCAATAACGAGCCATTTAACGCTAATTATGAAGCAGATAAGGTAATTAATGATATTAAAATCTTTAAAAATTTCTTTTCCGGTTATCATAACGGCAGTTTTATTGGGAGTCTTGAGCAAAGCCTTAATCTTGCAGTCGAGAAATATTACGCTTCTGTTATCTATGGTTTTATCTCTCCCTTTATGCATTTTTGTATTAAATCATCCGGCAATGGTATTGCGCCATATTCTTTCCCTGCTTATCTGATTTTGAGAGGTCCTAAATCTGCCGGTAAGACTCCTTTCTGTAGCTTTCTTTTGAAGCTGATGTTTCGTCAGTACAAACTTAATTTCGACGAAATGTCCGGACTTATGCGCAAATCTGAAAACGTTTCCCCTAAAGAAGGGTTGATTCCAGCTATGCTTAGCGGACAGGGTTTTCCTGTTGTAATTGATGAGTTGACCAAATGCAGAGCAAGAGACTATGAGGGGAGTATCAAAAATCCGGAGATTTTTAAACACCCCTGTTCTTGTGTAATTTTTACTTGTAATGATGATTTCGAGATTTCGGATTATATTGTCAAACGCTCTGTTTTGTTCAATCTTGATATCAGCAATAATGGTTCTGGAAACCAAAAAGTAAATTCCTTTATTTCCAATTTGAATAATCTTACCGGTGACCTGTACAAATGCTTTTATAGCCGTTTTTCTCAACGTTTTCAGAATCTGTTGAAGGAACTAAATGAAATCAGATATTCTAGTGAAAGCCAAAATAAGGATATTCCAGATATTTTCAAACTTGGCTCTGAAGTATTAAAAGACATTTTTGAAGAATACGATTCTATTGATGATGTTAATTATATCAAGGTATATGATTCGTCTTTCTTCAGAGACGGCATGAGTAATCTTAATGAACGCAAGAAAAAGTTTATCGATGATTTTGAGTTCGGTGACTGGAACCTTGATACTTCTCATAATTTGTTATTTAAAGTATTTGACGGACTGGACGGAAAATCTAAAGCCAAAGAATTTTCTGATGCCATGAACCAATACGGTAACATCACAGCTGTTGGCAATAAAGTACGTATCAAATTGGATTGGGCTAAAGAATTTTTTGATTACGATTTCGTTGAACATCGTAATGATATTGCGGCTCCTGAGCGTATCGTGGAAAGAGTAATTGAAAAACAGATACCGGTTGAAGTTGTTAAAGAAGTCGAAGCCGAAAAGCCTAAAGGCTTTATCAACAAGGTTGCATGGCTACTTAAGGATTAGATTTTCTGAGAACATATTGATTTAATTTTAAAAAGCGCAGGTGCACGAGGCTCCTGCGCTTTTTGTGGTTTTAGTTAGACATTATCGACGTTATCAGTCATATGCCCCCAAAAACAAATATACTACTTATATTTAATAGAGTTGATATTGTTCCTGTACGAGATTCCACAACTTCTTCTCTTCAAGTTTTTCCTTAGGAACTCTAAAAGTAATTGTTACAACACCAGGCGCACGACCAATTTCTATAGCACCAGAAATAGTTGTCCTGTTCATAACTTCCGGAACAGTCATATCAAATAAATCAGCACCTCTTTGCAGACCATTTTCAATAGCTAAATTAAGATTTGCACCTGTACCGATTACGCTAATAGGAGCGGAATCCTCAAAAGCCGGTTGATTCCATTTTTTCTGCTCAGCAGCAGCAATCTTCTTTTCAGCGTCTGTTAAAGGTTTGGCAAGATACGGTACATCATCAATAACCGACAACAGAATAGGCCCATCGATAGGTAAATTCTTGATTACGTTAACTTTTAATGTAATTGTAGCGCATACATCAGTGGTATGACCGGCAATTTCTCCTTCGCCTTGCATAGCATGTACATCACCGGCATAAATACCTGCTCCTGCAACCTTTACAGGACAAATCAAAATAGCACCTTGACGTACTTTATTGATATCCATATGACCATCAGTTTTATCTTTAAGAGTTTCCTCAGTTTGTGCGTATTCATGCGGAGCACCTAAAAGGAAAGCGCCAAAATCTCCTGCATTATGAGAATCAGGCATGGGACGTTTAGGAGTGCTGCCCAATTGACCGATAAACGGGTTCATTCTAGTTGCGATTCCCGGTAAATCGGAAGGAGCTAAAGCAACAATAGGATTCTGAACAGCAAAATCCGGAGTCTGCATATACTCTTTACCGTTCCCAGCAATTTTTTCAGCCCCCTCAGCATTCAACGTAAGGCCTATTGTTTTGCTGTCATCAAATACTATGGTGTAGCCATTCGTAAAGGCAAATGGTGATACCGGAGCTCCGCAATTATTGCATCTGACGGCATCAGGGCCTATGCCCTCTAAATGGCTAGGAGGATTTTTAGTGCCGCAATTGGGACAAACTCTGGCAACGAACGGATCACCTACGAATCTGTCAGCAATTGTTTTATCATTACCGGAAGCAGTAGCTTTAGATGTAACATTTACAGATTCGATATGAATTGCAATTGCATCACCAGGTTCTGCACCTTCTACATATACCGGCCAAGATACTTCATGTCCGCCTCGCAGTTCAGGAGTAATCATAGGGCTCCAACAGCCTGCTGCAGTGTTAAGAACTATACGACCACCATCTTTAACCGGTCCAAGCATCTCTACCCCAGGGTCTAAAATACCATTAGTAAGTTTGTTGACAAATACAGTTTCCTGAGCCTTCATTTTGTACCCTCCTTAGTAATCATTTTATCAGCGTATTCTACGCAATATCATATTTACAGATTGTCTAAGTAAATCTGTAATATTAACAAATAAACCGCAATGGAAAGCAAACCCTACAGCCGCTTGAACCAGACTCTTCATCAGAATCCATGTCCGAACAAATATCCTAAAATTCGAATTTTTCCAATTTAATCCTTTGGTACCATTATAACACTCATATCACTAAAAGTATACTTTTATACAATAGCCCAAAAATCGAAATACACAACTGCTGTTTTCAACCTTTCACCTTTATATTTTTATATCCTGCACATCATCAGCTCGTCTTTCTTCCATAAACCTTTCTTCTAAAAAAATTCAGCTTGCACATCCCAAATCTGCTGCACAAGCCAAAATTTAACAAATATCTTATTCTTCAGTACCCGAATCCTCTACTTCAGACACTAGGCAATTGTCCTTCTCGTAGTATGCATCTGCAGCATTTTCTTCATACCCCAAAACCTGATTTACCTTGTCCTCAAATTCTTTATAAAAAGGCGCTGCCTCCGCATCAAACTCCAAATCGCTCATTGCCTTCACTGCAGCATGATAATACCAGCTCTGAATATCCTTGCCGCGTTTGAAGCGCTGCCATAAGTCCTCGCCGTATTTAGCATCATCACGTGCAATCTCACGCATATTGGCCAGCTTATCTGCCAAAACCAGCTGCTGTTCACGCACATCAGCCTTTGCCAGGTGCGCCAAAGCTTCCTCTTTGCGTTTCTCCCAATGATCTTCTTTATGCTTTTCGGTATGACCTTCAACTATTGCGCCAATATCATCGCCAAATTTTGTTTAAATATCTTCCAGCGTTGCGCTTGTATCTTCAACTACGTCATGCAGCCCATCGGAGCAGACGTCTTTTCAAGCACCTGCCGTGATACGGATTCACTTCAAAAAAAGGATGAGCCTGCAAGCCATGGTTCCGGTTAAAAACGGGAGTAGCCACGGTTTGAAGCTCATCCTTTATTTTTATGCGCAAAAGCCTGGCTTCCACCATAATTCCTGCTTTTTCCAAACAGCTTTAACCAAAATGTAGGCCAAATAAAACGTTACTTTATTCCCTAAGCTACATGCTATGTTTTCCCTTGCCATCTGTACACTTTCCGGCAAATCTTATTCTTCATCTTCTGCCAGCATACGATAGCCTACACCAAGCTCATTAACGATATAGCGCTTTTCTCCCGGTGTCACACCCATTTTTTTCCTGATATTTTTCATATTTACCTGTAGCTTTTTGACGCTCCCATAATCCGAATACCCCCATACTGCTTGGATTATGGCAGCATAAGTCAGCACCTTTCCCGCATGGATGGAGAGGAAAGTCAAAATATTGTATTCCGTCTGTGTCAGTTCGATTTCCTTTCCATCGACCAAAACCTGCCTTTTATCGTAATCAATCATCAAATCTTGAAATTGAAATTTACCGATGTGATTACCATCGTTTTTCTCACTGTAACGATGACTGCGAAGAACTGCACGGATACGAGCCATCAGTTCCTCTGTTCCAAACGGCTTGGTAATATAATCATTCGCACCAAGGTCTAAGGCTTCCACCTTATCCATTTCGCCGGAACGGGCAGAAAGAACAATAATAGGAACAGTATCCGTTTCTCTAACATTCTGAATCAAGCTCAAGCCATCACGGTCCGGCAACCCGAGATCCAGAACAATAAGGTCCGGGCGATAAGAAGCGTACATCATCATTCCTAGCGCACATGTTTCTGCACAAATCACCTGATAATCACTTATTTCCAAGTTAGCTTTGATGAAACTGAGAATATTTGCTTCATCTTCTACGATTAGAATTTTGAATTTATTATTGCTCATCATCGCACCCTCTTGCCAAAGAAAAGCGGAATACAGCACCGCCGCCCTTCCGGTTTTCTACAAAAATCTCGCTGCCATGCGCCTTAATAATAGCAGCACAAACCGAAATACCGATACCCATATTGCTGCGCGTTCCGTCTATCGGTGCTGCAGACTTTTTATAGCATCCGGTAAAAATCTTATCCAAAATGTCCTCCGGAATGCCACACCCGTTGTCGGCAACTTCAAATACGGCCTTATCTCCTGCAAGGGAAACTGACAGCTTCAGCTCCGTCATACCCTTCGCATGAAACACGGCATTTTCCAAAAAGTTCAGCAACACCTGCTCTATGAGGATAGAATCCATAGGAATATCCACAAAGTCAGCCGGTATTTGCGTAATCACCTTCTGATTCGGGTGCTTCTTGGAGAACTTCATAAGCACGGAGTCAATCAGTTCATCCAAAACAATCGGCGTTTTCACAATCTTGACCTTGGCACCGTCGATTCTTGTAACAGCCAGCAGGTTTTCGACCATGCGGATAAGCCATTCGCTATCCTCTTGAATTTCTCCCAACAGCTTTAGCTTCTGTTCTTCCGAAAGCGCATCCTTCTTGGAAATCAGCGTAGAAGATGAACCGTATATTGATGTAAGAGGTGTACGCAAATCATGAGAGATTGCCCGCAGCAGATTGCCCCTCATTCTCTCCTTTTCGCTTTCTGCCCGCAAATTCTCCTGATCACGTATCCTACTGTTCAACGTACTGGTAGAAACGGCAACAACCAGCATAATAATGGCGGACAAGATGCTTTCTTCTACGAAAAAATCCAAAGTATAATAAGGATAAGTAAAAGCGAAATTTACGGCAAATACGCTTAAGACAGCCGAAACAATACCATAGCAATATCCGTGCGTTTTCAGCGATATCAGAAAAACGCCGAAAACAAAAATCATAGGAACCAGCGTTTGCGTTGTAAAGAGCTTCCGAATCAGAAGATTAATGGCAAAAGCGCTGAAAAATACAAGAATAGAAAACAAAATATCTTCTTTTCGTTGTTGATGCTTCATAATGCTTCTCCTAATTATTTTTACAAACCCATTATACTTCACGAGCAAAAGCGCTTCAAGATATAACACCGGATAATGTTGCTCCATACCCGTTTCTTTACCAAATCTACACCGCAGAAATGCTATGATAGAAATAAGCAAAGCAACGCTCACTAAACACATCACTTGATGAGCAAGAAGGTGTAATTATGTCGGAAGAAATAATCGGTAGAAGATTTCAGCTTTCTTCTTTTCAAATTATCATATTAGGTTTTGCAGGAGTTATCCTGCTGGGAGCATTACTGCTGATGCTGCCAATTTCCACAGCAGAACGCTGTGTAACACCGTTTCATGATGCGTTATTTACCGCAACCTCCGCAGTTTGTGTAACCGGTCTTGTGATAAATGATACCGGCAGCTATTGGTCGGCCTTCGGGCAGACAATCATTCTGGCACTTATACAGATTGGCGGTCTTGGTGTTGTCACTGTAGCTGCATTATTTGCACTTCTGTCCAGACGAAAAATTTCTTTAATGCAACGCAGCACCATGCAGGACGCAATATCAGCGCCAAATGTAGGCGGTATCGTCCGGCTTACGAAGTTTATCCTGTGGGGAACATTTTTGATTGAAATGATTGGTGCACTTGCCATGCTGCCGGTATTCTGCCGCGACTATGGCTGGCACGGTATTTGGATGGCAGCTTTTCACTCTATCTCAGCCTTTTGCAATGCAGGCTTCGATATTTTGGGAACCGCTGACAACCTCTATCCCTCCCTTACCGGTTACGCGCAGAATCCTATGATAAATATAACAATTATGCTGCTTATCATAATTGGCGGTATCGGCTTTTTGACTTGGGAGGATATTTGTGAAAACAAGCTGCAGTTCCGGCGCTACCGCTTGCAGAGCAAGGTAATCCTCATCTTTACGTTGATTCTGATTATCTTCCCGGCAATTTTTTTCTTCTTTGCTGATTTTGCTTCTCTCCCCATGGAAGCACGGCTTCAGGCGTCCCTGTTCCAGTCGGTTACAACAAGAACAGCAGGTTTCAATACGGTAAATTTATCTGCTATGTCCAGCTCGTCGCAAGGCATCATGATTCTCCTGATGCTGATTGGCGGTTCACCGGGCTCAACAGCCGGTGGTATGAAAACGACAACCTTTGCCGTCCTGCTTGCCAACATTGTTGCGACCTATCGCCAACAGGACAGTGCCCATTTTTTTGATCGCAGAGTCGATTACAACGCAATCAAGCTTGCCTCTACTATCCTCACCATGTATATTGCACTATTTTTTTGGGGAGGAGTTTTTATCAGTGCCTATGAGAACCTGCCACTGTCTTCCTGCTTATATGAAACAGCATCAGCATTGGGAACAGTCGGTCTGACGTTGGGAATTACACCGCAGCTGCATGTACCCTCACAACTGATACTGATTTTACTTATGTATCTTGGCAGAGTAGGCAGCCTTACGCTCATGTACGCAGCATTATCCGGCAAAAAAGCAGTTAACTCAAAACTGCCGCTGGAAAAAATCACTATTGGCTAAACAAAAGGAGTAGATATCCTATGAAAAATATTTTATTGATTGGAGCAGGTCATTTCGGGCGTCATATCGCTATGCAACTTTCACAATTAGGGCATCAGGTCATGGCGGTTGATACTGACGAGGAAAGAATTAACGATGTACTGCCGTTTGTCACCAAAGCACAAATCGGTGACAGTACCAATGCAGAGTTTTTACGTGCTCTTGGCATCAGGAATTTTGACGTTTGCTTCGTAACTATCAGCGGTAATTTTCAAAACTCACTGGAAACTACTTCGCTTTTGAAAGAACTGGGAGCAAAATGTGTAGTATCTCGTGCTGAACGCGATGTTCAGGCAAAGTTTCTGCTTCGTAACGGTGCAGACAATGTAGTCTATCCTGAAAAACAGATGGCTATATGGGCAGCCAAACGCTACACCGCAGACCATATTTTCGATTATATAGAAATTGACAAACAGCACGCTATTTTTGAAGTAGAGGTGCCCCAAGCATGGGTTGGTAAAAGCATCGGTATGTTGGAAGTCCGCAAAAAGTTTGGCATCAATATTCTTGGCATAAAACGTTTGGGAAAAACTGATGTTTCAATAACACCGGACACCATATTATCCGAGGATATAACTATGTTAGCATTAGGTGAGTATACAGCACTGCAAAAGTGTTTCCGGATATGAATAATATTGCTTAAACGCAGAATATTTAAGGCAGCAAAAAGGCTGACGCCTTGCGTAAATGCGCAGCCTCAGCCTTTTTATATTCTCGTCAACTCTTTTATTTCAATAATTCCTTAATTTTTTCCAAGCTTTCCGCAAAATATACTCCCTGCTGCTTTTCCGCTGAAGAAAAACCTTTAAGCATCATCTGCTGCAGAAAGTGCTTGATATCATCATAATAACCATCAAGATTATAATAAATGCACGGCGCCTGCAGCTGTCCCAAAGACAGCTTGGACATAATCTCGCTGACCTCCTCCAGCGTTCCCACACCACCGGGAAAGGCAATAAAGGCATCGCCAAGCTCAATCATCTTCGTCTTGCGCTCTGCCATATCTTTGGTAACTATCAGCTGCGTCAGTCCCTCATATTGATATTCCTCCTCTACAAAAAACTGCGGCTCCACGCCGATAACCTTACCTCCTGCCTGCAAAACGCTTTGCGCCAGTTCTCCCATCAGGCCGGTTTTAGAACCGCCATAAATCAACGTATTACCACTCGCACCAATCCAGGTGCCAAGCTCTTTAACTGCAGCCTCAAATTTAGGATCATTACCTGTCGACGAGGCAAGATATACTGTTATATTCATGTTAAGACCTCCGAGTATTGTTTAATCTAGTCTACCACCATAAAAATACCCGTGCAAGCAATAAGGAATATTTTTAATATATAGCTTGATGATGAGTTACGTCAGAATCTGTCTATCTGCAAAAGAAGATGTTAGACATGCCAGATAAACTGTTTAATTAAAGAGAGATTACTGTGAACTGCAGCATTAAGAAGCTAGATTTTGCCATCAAAATTCTTAATGCTGTTTTTGTTCTTCACAGCAATCTCTCATTTCATAATATTCTTTGGCTCTTTCAGGCTCTCCGCTATACTGTTTGCCAGCGGCAGCATTCTGATATACCGAAATCGTTCTCTACCCTAACGCCACATCCAGCACCATCATCACACTAAATCCCACGGCAAAGAAAATCGTACCGATATTAGAATGCTCTCCCTGCGACATTTGAGGAATCAGCTCCTCTACAACAACATAAAGCATCGCACCGGCAGCAAAGCTCAAAAGATACGGCAGGACCGGTATTACAAGCTGAGCAGCAAGTATCGTCAGCACAGCTCCGATTGGTTCCACTACACCGGAAAGCACACCACCCCAAAATGCTCTGTTCTTAGTCTCTCCCTCTGCGCGAAGCGGCATAGAAATAATCGCACCCTCCGGAAAGTTTTGAATAGCAATGCCGATGGACAAGGCAAGCGCCCCTGCCGCCGTGATTGGCGTATTCCCCGCCAGAAAGCCGGCATACATCACACCGACTGCCATTCCCTCAGGTATGTTATGCAACGTGACTGCCAAAACCATCATCGCAGTGCGGCTCAAATTACTCTTAGGGCCTTCCGTCTGCTCACTTCCCACATGCAGATGGGGAATCAAGTGGTCAAGCAGGAGCAAAAACAATATACCAATCCAAAAGCCGATAAACGCAGGGAGAAAGGACAGCCTTCCCATGCTTTCGGATTGCTCGATAGCAGGAATCAGCAGGCTCCAGATAGACGCTGCAACCATAACACCCGCAGCAAAGCCCGCAAGCGAGCGCTGCACCATATCGCTAAGCGATTCTTTCATAAAGAACACGCACGCCGAACCGAGTGTTGTTCCGATAAATGGAATAAGAATTCCCATGAAAGTCTCCATTACTTCACCATCCTTATATAAAAGTTTCTTTCGTTAATTTAATTATACTACAATGGTAGGAATTATGATACCTAAAACGAAGATTTCTTTGTGGTTATATCACCTACTTTTATGCGGCGGAGTTAATCTATCCTCCTTATACCGAGCAATAATAAATCAATGCGCACCTTTTTTTCCACGATTACTTCACTATAACATGTTATACTTTGTTCATCGGTTGAACACCGACATATTCCTTGAAAACTGTTTTGACAAATATATCGTATAACTCGGTGCACTAAAGGGTTGTCAACCCCTCCGAGAATACCGGAAGCTGTGACCAGGCTGCCTGCGGGATACTGCGGCAGTGAGGTTTCTGTTGCTCCGCGAGGACTGATGGAGAAGCCCAAAAGGCAACACAGAACGGTATGTGCGGATCTTGGTGCCGATTAAAGCACAAAGGATTCTGGCAGCGACAATAGACGCTAGCTTGAAAGGCTAGAAAAATCCGTGAAACCTGCAGCAGGGATGCTGCAGCGAACTTAGCGGAAACTCCTAAGCAAGCTGTTGGTAGTGAAGCGGAGAAATCCGTGTATAACAGAATTCTAAGGTAAAAGTAGCTCAATACCAGAGTGTTGCTAGTTCTCGAAACTAGCTGGCTCAACTATCTGAAAGATGGGTGAAATTTGTGGGTAGCCATTCCCGCGGCAGGCAAAAGGGGCAGGAAGCTCAGGGTCGCTCCCGAAGGCTCAGACCTGTCTTCTGCGTGGCTGAAGAATTCGGAAACCGTAGATTACGTAAGGCGAAGGTCTATATGATATATTTGTCAAAGCGGTTTGTCAAGTGGGCATAACAAAAGGCAGCTATTAGCAAGCTTCTTGCATGTGTAATAGCTGCTTTTTTTGTTAGCACGAAAAATTTTAAATTGAATATCATTATACAATGAGCATTTAAATTTAAACACAAAAAAACTGATTGACTTCTAAAAGTTCAATCAGCATTTTCATTCTATATATTGTTCCAACATAATTTATGTTGGTGCCGCGGACCGGAATCGAACCGGTACGGGTATCACTACCCGAGGGATTTTAAGTCCCTTGCGTCTGCCAGTTCCGCCACCGCGGCAGACATAACTAATTAACACCTTTTAAGAAATAAAAATGGAGGCGACACCCAGAATCGAACTGGGGATAAAGGTTTTGCAGACCTCTGCCTTACCGCTTGGCTATGTCGCCTTAAAAGGTGGAGCGGAAAACGAGATTCGAACTCGCGACCCCCTCCTTGGCAAGGAGGTGCTCTACCACTGAGCTATTTCCGCAATATGGTGCCTCAGCACAGAATCGAACTGTGGACACAAGGATTTTCAGTCCTTTGCTCTACCAACTGAGCTACCGAGGCATGATTGGCGACCCGGATGGGACTCGAACCCACGACCTCCGCCGTGACAGGGCGGCATTCTAACCAACTGAACCACCGGGCCAATCAACTACGAATTATATTATACAGGCTTGAGCCTATTTTGTCAACATCTTTTTATACTTTTTTTAAATCGTCCAATGCAGCCATCAATTTTTCCTCTATATGCACCTGCAAAGCCTGCAGCTTATCCTCCGCCAGCACGTTGCCAAGCACGTCAAAAGCGTCTGTGGTCAAGGGCAGATGATTCTTGCGCATTTCCGCAAACAGCTCATCACGGAAAATATTATAGGAAAAGTATATCTGATTGCCATGCTTAAAATCAGTATAATCCAAAAAGATAAAGGAACCATTGATATAAGGCAAGGGATTATCGGGCGTAATATACAGCTCATAATCTCCTACTTGGGCAGGCAGCGTACGCCAATAGTCCCACTGCTCAAAATGCAGCGCTTTCGCTTCATACGGCAGCGTATGCACGGTTTTCTTGTCCATGCTGGCCAAAATATCCGGCAAACTCTTGCGCATCATGTCAGCAAAATGCTCGCGGTCACGGCAGAAGAAGCGCACGTCGCGAAACGTATGCAGGCCTACGGTTTTTACCGGCACATAGTCAAAGGTTTCTTTTGTATAAGTCAAATCAAGACGGCAGTGCGATGCTTCATGCACATAGGCTGCAATATTCAAAATCTGCCCGTTGATACCGGAGCCCGGCACAAGGGTATAATCACCGATTGCAGCAGGCAGATTGCGCACAAAGTCCCAATCCTTAAGCCCTGCCTCTATTTCTTTGATATCAGGCTGTCCCATCTCAACCTCCGCACTTTTCCAGCAGCTTGCCGATTTTACTGTAAATCCTTACTGCATTGTTATAAAATACATCCTCGTGATAGCATTCGGGAACAACGTGGCTGATCATCCAGATATACAGGGGAATATTTACAAGCGGCCAGTCGCTGCCATACATGATTTTTTCATAATTGCCAAGATAATTCAGCCAGGTATGCAGCTGACGCAAAAAGCCACGCTGTCTTTCGAGCAGCATCAGCGGTTTAGGATTGCCCTCCACCAAACCGGAAAGGTCAATACATACGTTGGCGTTCTTGCAGGCCACCTCTGCCGCATCGGCGAACCACGGGCAACCACAGTGCGCTATGACAAAGCTAACATCAGGAAACGCCACTGCCGCTTCATCAACAGTCAGCGGATGCGAATATTTCAATAAACCGCTGGGCCAGGCAGTATCGCCTGTGTGAATTGCAACAGGCACATTATAGGCACGTGCCAGCTCAAACAGCGGCCAATGCCTTTTATCGTTGACATAGACAGCGTTATAACCGGGATAGAGCTTAATGCCCAGACAATGCGGGTCCTTAATGAAGCGTTCAAATTCCTGCGCTGTTTTTTCCGCATTTGCTTCGGTTATAGCCTCGCTGTTTACACCCATGCAGTAACCCATGTTCTGCGGCTGATTGTAATGATCCTCGTCAAAAGGCGCTGCAAGGTCAATCATGCGCGGTGTGACACCGCCGTATTTCGAAGATGTATAATTAGTGTTGCCCATAGCTACAGAAAAGACGATATTGTTTTCTTCGCATATTTTCTGCCAGCAGGCCGCTGTATTTTCATAGCCTGCATTGGCTGCAACCTGCACAAAACCATCAACATTGTAATAATGCATATGGGCATCAATAATCTTCATTTGTAACCCCTCTTTATTTTTAAACACGTATCGTTATTCTTCTTCCTCTTTAGGCAGAATGATATTTAACACCATAGCCACGATAAAAACTACGGCTACACAGTTTTCTGCAAAAACATTCTTAATCAGATCCGGGAAAATCTTAAAAATTGCCGGTGTCTGGGTAAAGCCGATACCGATGCTGAATGCCAGAGAAGCAATCGTTACATTGCGGGTGTTGTAGCCGCAGTTGGCAATCATCTGCACGCCGCTGACTACGATAGAACCGAACATCATCAAGGTGCAACCGCATATTGTTTTTCGCTCATTACGCTTCCTCATGTCTGAACACTACTGTGTTGGTTTTTGCATCCATCTTATCAATAATAGCTAAGGAATGCAGGTTGTAGCCGGCTTTGCGCAGCTTGTCGCCGCCGCCCTGGAAGCCTTTTTCTACAGCAACGCCAACGCCTTCAACAGTAGCACCGGACTGACGTACAATATCGATAAGACCTTCCAGTGCACAACCGTTAGCCAGGAAGTCATCAATAATCAGCACATGGTCTGTTTTGGACAGGAATCTTTTGGAAACAACAACGTCGTTTGTTTTGCTATGGGTATAGGAATAAATTTGAGTGAAGTAAACATCCTTATCCATATTGCTGCCGCTGGATTTCTTGGCAAACACTACAGGAACGCCAAAATACATTGCCGCAACGCAGGCAATACCGATGCCGGAGGCTTCAATAGTCAGGATTTTAGTAATATTCCTGTCTGCAAACAAGCGCTTTAATTCTTTACCAAGCTCCGCAACAAACGGCACATCAATCTGATGATTTAAAAAGCTGTCAACCTTCAGGACATTACCGCTTTTGATAACACCGTCATTAACAATTTTTTCTTCCAATAATTTCATCGTCAAGCCCTCCATACATTTTGTTTTTTAACTGCTGCTACGAACATGTCAGCAATAAATTTGTCTTTTAAGTATAAAGATTATTTTATCACACTGACAATCTATGGTAAAGTGATTTTCTGCTTCCGCAGTGATATTTTTGCCTTAATCTACCATCAGTGCGACCTCACTGCCCGTCCCCTGGAGGCCGCGTTTTTTCTTGACGAGAATTTTTTTATCAATCATTTCCTGCAAGTCATGTACGTGCGAAATTATGCCTACAAGGCGATGGCCTTCGCTGAGGCCCTGCAGCGTAGTAATGGCCTGCTGCAGACTGCTGTCATCCAGCGAACCAAAGCCTTCGTCGACAAACATCGTATCCAACTGAATGCCGCCGGCACAGGACTGCACCTCATCCGCCAGCCCCAGCGCCAACGCCAGCGATGCCATAAAGGATTCGCCACCGCTTAAGGTTTTTACGCTGCGCAAATTACCGCTGTAATAATCCTTAACCTCCAAATCGAGGCCTGTTTTGCTGTTGCCCGTTTTGCTGTTGCCCGTCTTGCTGTCCGCATCCTGCATTTTGTCACGGCACAGCTCGTACTGCCCGCGGCTCATACGCAGCAGCCTTACATTAGCGCGCTGCAGAATTTTATCGAAGTAGTGCATCTGTACATAGGTTTCCAGATTAACGCGTTTTTTGCCTGTCAAGGTTCCGTTCAACGTTGCGGAAAGGCTGTTGATCAAGCTGTATTCCGCTTCGCAGGCTGCCCTGCGCGCTTCATAGCCGCTTACCTCCTGCTTAATCCGCTGATTATTCTTGATAGCAGCATACAATCGCTTATCCTGCAGCTCCAGCTCACGCTGCTGCACCAGCAGCTTTTCATGCTCCTGCTGCAGCTTCTGTTCATCAACATCCGTCAGCAGCTCATTCTGCTCGGCAAGCTGCTTTTTCAGCTCCTGCAGCTGCCCTTCGGCACCTGCCAGCTGCTGCCTTAAGTTTTGTGCCGCAGCCTCCGCCTGCTTGTCGGCAGCCTTCTGCTGCTCCAACGCTTTCGCCAGCTTACGGTATTGCTCCACCTTTTCCTGCAAAAAGCCCATTTTCAGGCGCAGAGCCGTAATCTTATTGTTAACATCCTTCAGCTCTGCCTGCGCTCTTTCGGCAATCAGCTTCAAATCATCACAGCCAAGCAGCTCCACGCCCTTGCCTAGCAGCAAGGTTTTGTCCAGCTCCAGATGTTCCTTTAAAGCCTTGCCTTCACCTATAAGGCCGTCCCTTATCTTCTGAGCAGCCTCAGCTTTAGCGCGCGCCTGCTCAACATCATTTTCGGTAGGTGCGTCCTGCGCCAGCTGCACAGGCTGCGGATGCTCGCAGGAACCGCAAACCGGGCAAGGCTTGCCGGGCTTCAGCTTATCGTGCGCCAGAAGGCCCGCCTGCGCGCCCAAAAATCTGTCAAAGCAAGCGTCGCTCAGCTCATTAAGATGATTGAAATTATCGCAGGCCTGCTTATACTCCTGACGCTTCTGCAGAAGTGCAACCTCCTGACTTTGGTAACGCTGCTGCATTTCCTGCAATTGCCGCAGCTCTCTTTGGCGTGCAGACAGCTGCTGCCTTTCTGTTTGCAGCTGTGCCAGCTCCACCTCGCCCTTTTGCGCTTCATTGACCTCTGCCTCAAGCTTTTGCAGAGCCTCCTGTCTTTGCACTGCTGCAGCTGCTTCCTGCTCCAGTTGCTTTTGCATGCCTGCTATTCTCACTTCTGTCGTCTGCATATATTTTTCAAGCTGCTGCTTTTTATCAATAGCGCTCAGGCTATCCTGCAGCGCAGTCAGATTTTTCGTCACAATAGCCGCCGCTGCCGCCACCTGCTGCTGTTCCTTTTCGTCAAGAGCAATAATTGTGTCAACCAAGGCCAGTACTTCTTCAACACAGCCTTCATAGTGACGCGCGGCAAAGCTCTGCAGCTTTTCCGTATAAGCAGAATAAATACAGCTGAGGCCATCTAACGCCTGCTCGCTTCGGCGCTGCTGCTCGGCAAATTCGTTACGCTTGGCCGCAGCATCCTGCTTCAGCCTATCCTGCAGCTGCTGGAAAAAGTAGGTATGAAATAAATCACGGAAGATTTTACTGCGTTCATCAGTGTTGGTATCCAAAAATTTTCGAAACTGCCCCTGAGCAATCATCGTTATCTGCGTAAACTGCTTGTGATTAAGCCCCAAAAGCTCAACAATGCTCTTGTCTACGTCAGCCATTCTCGTCACCGGTACGCGTCCATCAGGATAGTACAGCTCGGCGCCGGCTTTTTCCTTCGTCATACCGCCGCCACGCTTCGACGGACGGCGATACTCAGGATTGCGTCTTACCCTGTAGCACTTGCCGCGGAAGGAAAACTCCAGCTCCACAAACGTCGGTGTATCCGCGTCCGCATATTGGCTGCGCAGCATATTTGCATCACGCACACCGCCGCTCGTCTGTCCGTACAGGGCATAGGAAACGGCATCGAAAATTACGGTTTTTCCGGCACCGGTATCGCCGGTAATCAGATACAGCCCCTGCTCCCCAAGCTTGGAAAAATCTATAACGGTTTGGCCTGCATACGGACCAAACGCACTCATAACCAGCTTCAGCGGTCTCATAATACGTCACCTCCCATTTCCGACAGCAGATTCGTCAGATAATGCTTCTGCTCCTCGCTCAGCTCCTGATTGTTCTGCAGACGATAGAAATCATCAATAAGCTCCAACGGTGTTTTCTCCTCAAGACTTTCCACAGCCTTCAGCTCCGCATTCGTCTGTGTGCGCTTATTGTCATAATCAATCTGCAGCAAATTCTTATACACCGACTGCAGGCGCTGCATAGCATTCGGGATATCGTTTTCATCAGTAAGCGTCAGATAATAAAAATCCTGCAGACAGCCATTCTCATCCATTGGGAACATGGCATATGTCGGCTTTGCCATTAAATTTTCAAAGGTATCCTTTAAATAACGCACCTCACGCAACGATGTCAGCGGCAGCTGCATAACCTTCATATTGCCTTTTTCGGCAAGCTCCACCAGCGTCACGGATTTTTGCTGCTGCCATTCGCTGAAGGAATATTTCAGCGGTGTACCGCAATAGCGGATACGCTCATTACCGCCGACATTCTGCGGATTATGGATATGCCCCAAAGCCACATAATCAAAAGCAGCAAAAACCTCCGCACCGATATTATCCAATCCGCCCACATTAACGGCCTCACTGCCTGCGGTAACTGCGCCGGTGACAAACTGATGCGCAACAAGCACATTGCGCTCGTCCTGTGCCAACTGCAGCTGCGACACAGCATATTTCACCGCATCATGGTAGCCTGTAATCTCAGCTGCAGCCTCCTCCGGTGCCCAATGCTTCACAACAGCAGGCTTCAAAAAAGGCAGCAGGAAAATATTCACCTTGCCGAATTCATCCTCCAGCACAAGCTTCTGCTCCTCACCGTTGTAGCTGCCCGCAAAATGAACGCCGCTGCCGCTCATCAGCTGCGCGCCGAACGCCAAGCGCTCTGCCGAATCATGGTTGCCGCTGATGATGCACACAGGCACCTTAAGCTCCGCCAACTGATTCAGAAAATCATCAAACAAAACGACAGCTTCTGCCGGCGGCACCGGTTTATCGTAAATATCTCCGGCAAGCAGTACGCAATCAGGCTGCTTGGCGCAAATCATCTGTACAATCCGTTGTAAAATATATTTTTGATCCTCATAAAGAGAAAATTCATTGAGTTTTTTTCCTAAATGCAGATCCGACAAATGTAAAAGCTTCATGCTATCACTCCCTGTCACGAATATTTATTCACTGTTATTTAATCGTTGTATTATCTTGATTTTATCATGCTAAAGCATATGCGTCAATCTATAATTCAAACAAACGTTGCCGGTCCTCTAAAACTTTTTCTAAAAAAATTCTACTTTTTTCAAAAAAAGCACTTGACCAACTGCTATCTATCTGCTATAATCGTTATTGTTCTGATGAGCGTGCTCAAAAAGAACTGCTACTCCGGGATGGTGTAATGGTAGCACAAGTGACTCTGGATCATTCGGTCTGGGTTCGAGTCCTAGTCCCGGAGCCAAATGGCGCTATGGTCAAGCGGCTAAGACGTCGCCCTCTCAAGGCGAAATCAAGGGTTCGATTCCCTTTAGCGCTACCAAAAGTTAACGCTGATGCTTACACATCAGCGTTTTTTATTGTGTAAATTACGCCACAGAACCTAATGCACTGTTTGCATCCTTTGACAGAGGCCCTGCTCGCAAAATATTTCTAAACAAAGCATAGATTTCTGCACACAAAACAGGCAGCAAATCCGCTGCCTGTTTTACTTATTCCATATGCTTATTACAATCTGCGCATAACAAATCCTTGCGTAGCATCATCCCACAAAAGCTCCAGCTGTAAATCCGTGCAATATTTTCTCTGCATGCCAAAGGTTGCTTCCGGAGGCATATATTCATATTGGCTGAGCAGAATAAAACGTCCGCTGCCATCCGTATTAATCTTGGTAACAATTTGCCGCCACTGGTCAATGGCATAGCCGTTTTTAGCTAAATCCTCCAAGGTTACATAGGTCAGCCATTGTCCATTTTCCTTACCAATAAGCCAATAACCGCAGTTCTGCTCATGAGCACCGATAGTGGCATTTATTTCAAAAAATATGTTTTCGGGATTTGCGGTAAAAACATCCCGCACCCTATAGCCAACCATTCCCTGCTCCAAAGGAACAAAGGTCTTATAAACATCTTGAGTATTCTTGTTCATCAGCTGCAGAGTGCCGTCATCAGCAAGGAAAAATTGCACTCCGTCCTCATCATCACTGATTTCCAGCTCTCTGCTGTTCATATAAAGAAATGTCCCGTCATCAGCAGTCAGAAATTCCGCTGCCCAAACCTTGGGCACATCTGTAAGCAAGCACACGAGGCAAAGCAAAAACAAAGATAAGCAGGAAAACAATTTCTCAGCAATACGCATATTCATCAACCTCCAAAATTAGATTCATCAATCCTGTCATTATAATTATAGCAACAAGAAGCTCTTTTTTCCCCACACCCAAGCATGATTTCGGGTAGGACGAAAGAATTTTTCTTATGCTAATCGGCAAAACTCCCATGCTCAAACAAAAAAGCTGCAGCCTGCTCCCGTACTCAGGAGCATAGCTGCAGCTTTTGCTTTTATTCTATTGTTATAACAGAACTGCTCTCTTGTGCTTTACACCAGTTCTTCTCTGGACTCATGAATCTTCTTTAAAAGCTCCTTACCGGCAATACCCGGTCTGGTCATTTCCGCAGGAGCAAGGATAACATCCAAATCCTCTTTACTCAGCACCTTGCGTTCAATGAGCAGGTCCTTAATATTTCTGTTGGTTGCCAGCGCCTCCTTCGCCAAAACGGAGCAGGTTTCGTAACCGATATGCGGCAGCAACGCCGTAACAATGCCCACGCTCTTATCCAGCCATTCCGCGCATTGGGCACGATTAGCCTTAATGCCGTCTACGCAGCGGGTGCGCAGAGTATTAACGGCATTGGTCAGAAAACGCAAGGAATTGAAAATATTGTAGGCCATAACAGGCTCCATAACATTAAGCTGGAACTGGCCGTTTTCTACGCCGAAGGCCACAGCCAAATCGTTGGCAATTACCTGATAGCAGGTCTGGTCAACTACCTCGGGGATAACGGGGTTAACCTTACCCGGCATGATAGAGGAACCGGGCTGGCGTGGCGGCAGCGTAATTTCGCAGAAGCCTGCCCTCGGACCGGAGGCCATCAGACGCAGGTCATTGGAAATTTTAATAAGCGAAAGTGCCGATGTTTTCAAACTGGAGGATAAATCGGTGAAGATATCCGTGTTACTGGTAGCATCAACAAGATTGTCCGCGGTAGTGAAGCTCTCGCCAGTAACCAGCGTAAGCTGTTCGCAAACCTCTTTGATATATTCGGGATCGGCATTCAGGCCGGTGCCGACTGCTGTTGCGCCCATATTCATGGTGTGCAGCAGCTCACAGCTGCGGCGAATGTAGTTACTGCGTCTGCGCATGGAGGAAGCAAAGGCTTTGAACTCCAGGCCTAAGGTAATAGGCACAGCATCCTGCAGATGGGTACGGCCGATTTTCAGCACATCCTTGAATTCCTCGCCTTTCTTATCAAAGGAATCCGCCAGGTTTTCCAAGGCAATAATAAGCTGTTCGGCGCGCATCAGAGCGCAGACACGGATGGATGTAGGAATAACATCGTTAGTGGACTGCGACATATTGGCATGGTTATTAGGGCTGATATAATTATAATCGCCGCGCGGACGACCGAGAATTTCCAAAGCACGGTTACAGATTACTTCGTTCGTATTCATATTGAAGGATGTTCCGGCACCGCCCTGAATCGGATCGGTCGGGAACTGGTCGTTCAGCTTGCCGCTGATAATATCATCGCAGGCCTGAACCATAGCATTGCCGATTTTTTCATCCAAAAGACCGATTTTCATATTGGCCAAAGCTGCAGCCTTTTTGACCATACCCAAGGCTTTGATAAAAAGCGGATCGGCAGTATAGCCTGTAATCTGGAAGTTTTCCATGGCACGCATGGTCTGTACACCATAATAAGCATTATCGGGAATTTCTAATTCACCTAAAAAGTCGTGTTCTTTACGCATAATACATTTGCCTCCTTCTCCAAAAGCGTGTAAAAGCTGCTTTCAATCGAAATCTGTATTATGTATACATAATACATTCAAGCCACAATTCTGTCAAGCGCATTATTATGAATTTTGAGAAATTAACTTACAAAAAAGAAGTGCCTCAAGACGCTAAGCTCAAGGCAGCTCAAAATAATCTGCTTTAGATAAAATCTACCACACCATTCTCCAGATGGTACATAGCACCGACAACGCGCAGGCCCTCCTGATGCTCAACCTTTTGAATCTCCAGGCTTGCTTCGATTTCCGCTTCACAGCTTTTGACATTCAAGCAGGCAGCCTTATACGGGTCGCACTCGTCGCCAATCGCTGCTTTGATTTTATCCGTAATAAATTTGATATAGCCCTCCGGATCATGGTTGATTGCAGCATGCACCGCACCGCAATGCGTATGCCCCATAACAACAATCAGCGGCGCACCCAGATGGCTTGCAGCGTATTCGATACTGCCCAGCTGGTGCTCATCAATCACATTACCGGCAATACGGATAACAAACAGCTCGCCGATACCTGTCATAAAAATATTCTCCGGAATTACGCGAGAATCAGAGCAGGTAATAATAATCGCATAAGGCTTCTGCCCGTTAACCAAAGTATCTGTTCTCTTTGCCTGCGAAATATCCTCGCTGTTGACCTTGGCATCAATATATCTGGCGTTGCCTGCTTTTAATTTTTCTAAGGCCTTTGCCGGTGTTGTTGTTATATGCTTAATCATAAAATCGCCCCTCTTAGAACATACTTTGCAAAAAAATCATTCGGTAATCGCTATCTTGATAACTCCGTCTAATCTGTTTTCGAAAATGCGGTAAGCTTCCTCGATATCCGCCAGCTTGAAGCGATGCGTAATCAGCGGCGTGGTATCAATTTTGCCTCCTTCAATCAGGCGCAGAATCTCCGCACAGTCGCAGCCATCCACGCCACCGGTTTTGAAAATAAGGTTCTTGCCGTACATATCGGGCAAAGGCAGACTCTGCGCTTCATCGTAGAGCGCCACAACCGTTACAATAGCATTCGGACGCGCGCATTTCCACGCCAGCTGGAAGGTATCGCGACCGCCGGCAACCTCCAGAACAACATCCGCACCGCCATGGTCGGAATGCTCCTTAACAAACGCTTCGCACTCCTCAGGCTCGCAAAGCAGTACATCGGGATAATGCTTGCTGACAAACTTCGCTCTGGCAGCATCCTTCTCACAGATGATAATGCGCTTCGGCTGCTTCAGCATAACGCACAGCAGGGTGCAAATACCCGTCGGACCGGCACCGATAATCAGCACGGTATCCTCCTCGGTGATTTCCGAAATGCGTGTTGCCCAAAAGCCGGTAGCAAGAATATCGCCTACAAAAAGCGCTTGCTCATCGCTGACATTGTCAGGAATTTTGTTAAGGCCCTGGTCGGCATAGGGTACACGCACAAAATCCGCCTGTCCGCCGTCAATGCGGCAGCCAAGCGCCCAGCCGCCATGAGGATCGGTGCAATTATTGACAAAGCCCTTCTTGCAGAAGAAGCATTCGCCGCAGAACGTTTCTACGTTTACCGTCACGCGGTCACCGGGCTTCACGGTTTTTACGTCAGCGCCGACCGCTTCCACCACGCCCACCATTTCATGGCCCACGGTAATTCCCGGCACGGCACGAGGTACCGAGCCATGCTTAATATGCAAATCACTGGTGCAGATGCTTCCCAGCGTTACACGCACAATAGCATCACGTGCAGAAACAAGCTGCGGCTTGGCCTTTTCCTGCAGAGCAAACTTACCGTGTTCAATATAAGTTAATGCTTTCATAAATTTGCAGACCTTCTTTCTCTATTTTTTGCTTCACTGAAGCTCATATCGCTTCCCTCATTATATCATAATATTGACGCTGTGGATAATGACATAAGCAACATGTCACGCAATACTATCTTCGCTGTTAAATTCAAGAAGCTTTCTGAATAAAGAAATCACAACTTTTTCGCTGATAAAAACACCGGAATGTGTTAAAATATTAGTTAGATTTTTTAGGAGGCCTTATTCATAATGCATCAATATCTCTTTTTTATCGGCGATTTTCCCATACGCATGTATGGTCTGATGCTCTGTACAGCAATATTTTTAGCTACCGGCACTGCCTACTTTTTGGCTAAGCAGGACGGCCGCTGGCACGAGCACATTTTAGACATCGGCATCTACGGCGGCTTTGCCGGTCTCATCGGCGGCAGACTGTGGGATGTTTTCTTCTTCGACTGGGATTACTACAGCCATCATCTGTTGGAAATCCCCTTCGTCTGGCAGGGTGGCATGGCCGTGCAAGGCGGTATGCTGGCAGGCATTGCTGCCGGCATTGTTTACTGCAAAATGCATGACATCGACTGGGTAGCTCTGGCGGATATCATTTCGCCTTCTCTGCTTATCGGCCAATCCATCGGACGCATGGCGAACCTGCTCAACGGCGATGCCTTCGGCACACCTACCGGTAGCAGCTTCGGTATTCTGTACCCGGAAGGCACGCTGGCCTACAAAACCTACGGCCCCGTACCCCTGTGGCCGGCAGAGGTTTGGGAAGGTCAGCTGGACATCGTCATTTTTGCCCTGCTGCTTTTATTCCGCACTACAAAGCATGCACGCGGTCAGGCTTTATGCATGTACGCTATGCTTTATTCCGTAGTCCGCTTCTTTTTGGAAATGCTGCGAGGTGACTACGCCGAGCCCTGGATGTTCGGACTGAAATCCGCTCAGGCAACCAGCTTAGGCTTCTTCCTCGTCGCCCTTGGCTTCTTCATTTACTGCGGCTGGCTGGAAAAGCATCAGCCTGCTGCCAAAGAAAAAGCTGTCGGCAAAAAATCTAAAAAATAATTGCAAAAAAGTGTTGACAAGAAGCGTACTTTTCGCTATAATATCATTGTTGCTTGAAACAACAGCAACGCTGATGTGACTCTGTAGCTCAGTTGGATAGAGCGTTTGACTACGAATCAAAAGGTCGCAGGTTCGAATCCTGCCAGGGCCACCACTTGAAAATAAACTCTGTAACTTCGGTTACAGAGTTTTTTGTTTTTGCGGATAAAATATATTCTTCCGCTAACCGGTACTCCCCCGCTTGTTAGCACCACCATTCAGTCTTATAATAATGATATATAATCAAAACCGTGAGGTAACTTTATGAACGTAAAATATTCTAAAATAGCCTGCATCATCCTGGCGTCCGGCATAGGCCGCCGCTTCGGCGCCAACAAGCTGCTGACAGCCATCGACGGCGCTCCCATGCTGCAGCACATCCTTGATATCAGCCAAGGACTTTTCGCCAAGCGTATCGTTGTTACACGCCACAAGGAGGTTGCGGAAATCTGCGCGCAACAGCAAATCCCCTGCCTGCTCCACGACAAGCCCTATCTGAGCGACACAGTGCGCCTTGGCACAGCTTATGTACAGCAACAGCTGCCTCAGGCCGAGGGCCTGCTTTTTGCCGTTGCCGACCAGCCGTTATTGCAGCAGGCTTCGCTCATCCGCCTCGCCGAAAGCTTTTTAGCACAACCGCAAAAATTTCATCGCCTGTATTACGAAGAAACTCCCGGCAATCCCATTATCTTCCCTGCAAAATTTGCCGACGAGCTGCAACAGCTGCCGCAGGACAAGGGTGGTTCCGTACTGACAAAAAAACATCCTGAACTGGTAGTAAAAGTACCGGTTCAGGATATCAACGAGCTGCTGGATATCGATACCCAACAGGATAAAGCTAAGCTTGAGCGTCTTCGCCCCTATTCAGAATAATATTCAGCAGAATTGCTACAAAGGCTGCCGGAACGATACCGGATTCACCGAACATCATGCGCATAGCCTCCGGGCAGTGTGCCAGGATGCCGGGTGTAGCGCCCATGCCGTAGCCAACGCCTAAAGCAACGGAAATAATCGTCAGGCTGCGCGGGTTAAGCTTCTCTTTAGTAACCAGCTGAATACCGCTGACAACAATAGAGGAGAACATCATTACAGCAGCGCCGCCCAGAACGGATTGCGGCATAATGGAAACCAAAGCACCAAGCTTAGGAATCAGGCCGCAGAGAATCAAAAATACCGCACCGGTTGCCAAAGCAAAACGGTTAACAATCTTCGTCATAGCAACCAGACCTACATTCTGAGAGAAGGAAGTATTGGGCAGTACGCCGAAAACAGCAGCGATAGCAGAGCCAATGCCGTCACAAATAACGCCGCCGGACAATTCCTTGTCCGTAGCTTCACGGTTCAGACCGCTTTCGACAACGGCAGAAATATCACCGACAGTTTCAACTGCAGTAACAACAAACATAATCAATACCGGCATAATAGCACGCATATCAAATACGATATCAACCGGCATAAACTGAGGCACAGCGAACCAAGAAGCATTCGCTACCTTATCCCAATGCAGTACCCAGGACTTGGTATATTCCACACCGTCGGGAGTAACTGCAGTTGTAGGCAGCACAAAACCCATGAAAATCGCAGCGATATAGCCTGCAATAATACCAAGCAGAATGGAAGAAGAGCTTAAAAAACCCTTAGTGCCATGCTTGAAGAAAAGGATAACACAAAGTACAAACAGACCAAGCAGCAGGTTTTCTACAGAACCGAAGTCCTTAGTCTTGAAGCCGCCGCCAAAGGAATTGATACCTACGGAAATCAGCGACAGACCGATAGACAGTACAACAGTGCCGCAGACAACAGGCGGGAAGAAGCGACGGATGTGCTTGAGCACAAGGCCGAGCACCGCTTCAAAAACACCGCCGATAATCGAGGCACCCATAATAGCGCCATAGGCGACAACACCGCTACCCAAGGTTGCAACGATACCGGCAAATACACCGATAAAGCCGGAGCTTGTACCCATGATAATAGGCACCTTGCCACCGCAGGGACCAACGGAATATAATTGCAGCAATGTTACCAGACCTGCAACAATCATCGCATTTTGAATCAAAACAACCTGCAGCTGTTCAAAACCGGCACCGCCGACAATACCGCAGGCACCGCCAATAATCAGAACCGGCGTAAGATTGCCGACAAACATAGCCAAAACATGCTGCAGACCTAAAGGAATAGCCGAGCTCAAAGACAGCTTGCCTTCAAACTTGTAGGCTTCCTCCGACAGTTTAACAAACTTAGACATATAAGCACCCCTTCATTTTTTCATGCATATATTTTATCGCATATCAGGCAATATTGTAAAGAAAATTACAGAGAAAATCCGTATAAATTTTATCAGATAGCCTTTTTCGTTCGCAATTTAAGCGAGAAATTAAAAAATGAGCACCGACTACGTACTTTTGCTACGTTGAGGTGCTCTTTTTTATATAGATGAAGTATGTGATACATTCCCTTTTACTTATCAGCATAACACCGGAAGGTACCGAAACGCTTTACTATTTAAACAGAACGCGAAGAAAATATTCGATAACTTTACCATTAAATAGAACGCGGAGAAGGTATCAGAGACGAAGAAGGAGGGCCGACGGCGTACTACTGCTACGTCGAGGCCTCCTGATGAAAGTATATGATGTCTTATACTTTATAATCAGCAGAACGCGGAGAAAGTACCGGAGACGAAGAAGGAGCACCGACGGCGTACTACAAGTACGTCGAGGTATTCACGATGAAGTATATGATGCCTTACACTTTACCAATCGCAGAACGCGGAGAAGGTATCAGAGACGAAGAGAGAGGGCCGACGGCGTACTATTGCTACGCCGAGGCCTTCTCGATGAAGTATATGATGCCTTATATGCGTCCTGCCCTAATTTGGATTAATTGTGCTGCAATACTCACCGCAATCTCCGCCGGCGTCTCACTGCCTATGTCGATTCCGATGGGCGTAATCACACGTGCGAGCTGCTGCTCGCTGTAGCCGTCCGCCAGCAAAGCTGCTCTGGCCATGGCTGCTTTATTTTTACTGCCCATAATGCCGATATAACCGACCGGCGTAGTCAACAGATAACGCTCCACATTAGCGTCATGCACATGGCCGCGCGTCATTACTACCGCATAATCCTTAGCCGTCAGGCTGCAAACCTCCTGCAGCTTAGTAAAATCAACCTGCTGTACATGCTCCGCCTGCGAAAAGGCTACTGCATCCGCAAACTCCTCTCTATCGTCCAGCACGATGCATTTAAACCCGAGATGACTCAAAAGCGGTACCAGCTCACGCGCAACATGACCTGCGCCGAAAACATAAACAGAACCGTCATAATCATACTGCTCCGCATAATAGGCGCAGCCGTCTATATCAACTACACCTCTGCGACCTGCAAGCTGCAGGTCTTTTTTTATTTGCGGCAATGCATTGCCCTCACCCAAAGGCAGTAAAAACCACCAGGGAGCACGCTGCTTCATTGCACTAAGAGCTTCTTCTGCCAAATCCCCCGTTTCTTCCCCCACAGGCAGGTAACAAAACTGCACCTGACAGCTTCCGCCGCAGGCCATACCTGCTGCCGGAGAAAGGTCAAACGTTTTGACAAAGCTGCCGCCACCGCAACGCAGACGCTGCTGCGCCAGCTGCTGCGCCTCGTATTCCATACCGCCGCCGCCGATGGTTCCATAAAGCAAACCCTTTTCTCCGACCAGCATATAGGCGCCGCTGGTGCGCGGAGTAGAGCCTTCACTCTCAATCAATGCAACAAGATAGCAAGGCTGCGAATCCAAAGCCTGCGCCTGTATTTTTTTCATTAAATCCTTCATTTTTGTTTCTCCTGTGCATAACGGCAGACTAATTCCAGAACGCTGCCGGCAATGCAGCGTGCCTTATCCGAAATCGTAAAGCAGTTGGCCAGTTCTTCTTTACGTGGGTCGATATCGGCAATTTTAAAGCCTTCGGTAACAGCAAAGCCATCGCGAATCATGCCGCGAATCAGACCGGACAGTGTTGCCTTTACCGCCACCTGATTACTGCCGTCGGTAATAGTTGCAATATTTTCGCCCTTTTCCACAATGCTGCCAATGTCATGAACAACGTGCAGAACACCTGCGCAGGGTGCGTGCAGCACACGCTCCTTGCTATAGCCTGCGATATTACCTGGCACACCGCTGTTAGGTGCAGCACTGCCGCTGCGGATAATGCGTCCCAGGTTATGACCGCGCTTCGTTTCTACAATTACGTCGGCATCTGCGCCCACGCTGAAGCCGGGGCCTAAAGCAATAACAAGCGGTGCCATTGTACTGCTTGTACCAAAATTGCGCTTGGCAATAATCGCATCAATCACAATATCAGGCGCAAAAGCATGCACACTATCCGCTGCTTCATCAACCAGCACCGGCACTTCATCATGCTCCCAGACAGCGTCTGCCTCAGGCAGTGAATTTATCAATCTTGCAGTCAGACCTTCTACCTGAGCGCTGCCTTGATACACCGCTTCGCACAGCGCTACCTGCCTACGAATCGCCGCAGGCTTGGCACATTCAAGCACTAAAATCTTAAAACCTGCGCCCCACAAGCAATGGATAACGCCTGTTGCCAAGTCACCGCCACCGCGTACAATAATCTTCAGCATTTGCTATCTCCCCTTTCACGAAGCCATATTCTTCGCTCGTCTATTCCTTCACCCACTAACAGCCGAAGCATTTTCTCCTGCTGCGCTGCTTTTAGCAGGTCACATTTATTCAATACAATATAATAAGCGCGTGCGCCGACATTTTTGCGTGCTCCCTGCTCCGAAAGCAGCAGCAAAGCAAGCATTTGCGCATCAATGATTTTTTCTGCGCCGCAGCCTAAAAGCTCTGCTGCCAGCTGCGAACGCTGGCAAGCCTGCTGCAGCGAATTGCCCAAAGCATCCATACCTGCAACAGCAAGGACCATGTCACAGTCAGGCAAAAGTACAGGCTCATACTCCGCAGGCACCTTGCAGGGATGATGTCTGGAACCGTCGGCCTCACACAAAATTACGTCAGCCTGCAGCTGCAGCGCTTCATATAAATCTTGCGGCGGTGCCGTCAGCTTACCTGTTGACAGTTCCGGTGTACCGATAACAGCATAACGCCGCTGCTGCCACAAATTATGTACTGCTGCTGCGTCCGCAGCAAAGCTGCCATCTGCAGGGCACAGGATATGCGTACTCGTCAGCACCAGCACCCTGTGTCCGCAGGCTGCCCATGCCGCTGCCAGCTCGTACATAACCGTCGTTTTACCGCCGCCGCCAACAAGGCAGATAGTATGTTTTTTCCCGTCAGTAAAAAAATCAAAGGGACAGTGCGCCATCCGCTTCACCTCGCCAAAAATGTACTTATATTATAACACACTCACCAAAAAAGGCTGTCGCTTGCCTGCGACAGCCTTCAATAACATTAGCCTTTATTTGCCTTGAGCAACAGCAGCGATAACTTCTTCAGTCAGATCCTTACCACCGAATACAACAGCACTTGCATCAACTACATTAGCAATGCCATGAGCTTTTGCTACCTGGCCGATAGTTTTGCGGATTTTTTCGCGGATAGGATTCAGCAGGGAAGCTTCCTTCTTATCTACCTGAGCGGATAATTTTTCGCCCAGCTCGCGTCTGCCCTTGTCGTCAAGTTTCGGAGCCTTTTCATTGAATTCATTTTCAGCCTTTTGGCGCTCCAGATTGATAACGCTCATAGTAGTCTGAATATCAGGATAGCTGCGGAAAACACGTTCAACATTTACATAACCCAAATCTTCCGCAAAAGCGCTGGTTGCGCAAGCCAAAGCCATAACCAAAGCCATAATCAAAGTCAGTAAGCTCTTTTTCATTAAAACAGTAACCTCTCTTCTTAAGATTTTAATACTAATATTATCTTACACTATTTCCTATAGAAAAGCAAGCTGTTTATAATTGGCCGCTCTGCCACGTCCGTTTGCGCAGTGGCGGCGTAGGATAAGCCTTGCGGCTTGTTTTTAGTCCCTGCCGCACAAGGCATTCTGCCAGCGCCACCGGTGCCACCGCCGGGTCAACAACAGGAACGCCCAGACGCTCACTGAGCGGGTGCGCCAAACCTAAAAAGGATAAGCAACCCAAAAGCAGTACCTGCACTCTGTCTGCCGCCAGCAAATTTTTGCCGGCTTCCGTAAGCAGGTCCAGAACACGCTCACGCTCTGCCCACAAATCGACACCGCGGGCCTCAATACCACCAATTGCAGCAATACGCGCAGGATCAACACCGCATTGAGCAACAAAAAGCTGCTTTTCCGCATAGCGTGTCGTATCTGCCAGCAAAAGCCCGGCCTGCCTGCCTACCAGCGGTGCCAGAAGACAGCTAGCCTGACCGCCGCCCACTACAGGTATGCTTACCACCTCACGGCAGGCATCCACCGCGGGGTCACTGAAGCAATACAGCACGACTGCGTCATAGCCTTCGCTTTCCGCACGCACAGCCATTTTGATAATCTCGGGCGCAGCAAGCGCAGCATCAAGAGCAGAATCAATTTCGATATGATTTTCAACAAGGCACTCCATGTGCAGCTCCACATCCGGACCTACATGCACACTGAGCAGATGACAGCGTGCTGCCATCTGCTCAGGAGTAACCCCAAAGTCAGGATTAATTATAAATATTTTCATCTGTATTTCCTTATACCAAAACAGAATTAAGGAATTTCTTCGCGCGTTCCGTTTTCGGATGATTAAACACTTCATCCGGCGTACCGCTTTCAATCAGATAACCGCCATCCATGAAATAAACGGTATCCGAAACGTCCTTGGCAAAACCCATTTCATGGGTAACCAGAACCATGGTAATACCGGTATTGGCAAGCTGCTTGATAACGTCCAGTACCTCCTTGACCATTTCCGGATCAAGTGCGGATGTAGGCTCGTCCAAAAGCAGTACCTTCGGCTCCATCGCCAAAGCACGGGCAATCGCTACACGTTGCTTCTGGCCACCGCTCAGACGGCTGGGATATTCATCGGCTTTGTCGGAAAGATTAACCTTTGCCAACAGCTTCATAGCCTTTTCCTTTGCCTCCTGCTTGGACAGACCGTTTACTACACGGGGAGCGTAGGTCATATTCTCCAGAACAGTCATATTGGCAAAAAGATTAAAATGCTGAAACACCATGCAGGCATTCTTGCGGATATCTTCAATTTTAATTTTGGAATTTACGATGTCCTTACCTTCAAATAAAATCGCTCCGCCGGTAGGCTGCTCCAACAGATTGATACAACGCAGCAGCGTAGATTTTCCTGAACCGGAAGAACCGATAATGGTCACAACCTCACCTTTTTTTATTGTCAGGGAAACATCCTTAAGGACCTCTAAATTGCCAAAGCTTTTAGACAGGTGTTGAATCTCAATCACTGACGCGCACCTTCTTTTCTAACAAACCACCCAAAAAGTTCAGGGCCATAACCAAAACATAATAAACAGCAGCAGCTACGATAAAGGCTTCAAACGCACGGAAGGTTTTTGCCTGAATCAGATCCGCCCAACGCAGCGTATCGGCAACACCGATAACGGAAACAAGGCTGGAATCCTTCAGCAGCATAATGCTTTCGTTTACCAGAGAAGGCAATGCATTCTTAATAGCCTGCGGCAGAATAATATCCAGCAGGAAGCGATGCTTAGGCACACCCAAGGACATTGCTCCCTCCCACTGACCTTTGTCGACAGCAAGAATACCGCCGCGCAGTGCCTCGGAAATATATGCGGCACTGTTCAGGCCAAAGGAAAGCACGCCTGCCTCCAGGGCAGAAATAGTATAGCTTGTCAATTGCGGTGTCGCAAAGTAAATCAGCATCAGCTGTACCAAAAGCGGCGTACCGCGGAAGACAGAGATATAAACCTTCGCCAGGAAGGAAAGCACTCTGTTTTTGGACAGGGTTATCAGCGCCAGGATAAAGCCGCCGAAAAAGCCCATAATTGTAGAAAAGAAAGTGAATTTAAGTGTAATCCAGACAGCGGTTGCCAAAAGCGGTATATAAGGTTCCAGAACGGAAAAATCTAACATCTGCTAATTCACCTCTTACAGCTTAGCAATATCCAGCTTTGCAATTGCAGCTTCATATTCTTTAGTGCCTTCTTCACCCAGATGAGCTACGAGAATTTTGTGCAGCTCGCCATTGGTGCGCATTTCCTTCAGGATTTCGTTGATTTTTTCAACATCCTTGGAATCCTTCGGCAGCGCAATAGCAAAGGTATCGTCTTTTACTACAGTTCCCTGCAGAACGTGCAGCTCCAGATCAGGATTTTGTTTTACGAAAACAGCAGCTTGGGAAGAATCAAACAGACCTGCAGCCAGACGACCGTTTTTAATATCCTGAACAACCAGCGGAGTAGTATCCATTTCAACAACTTCGATACCGCCGACAGCCTTCAGCTCTTTAGCATAGGTAGTACCCATAGAAGCACCGGCTTTTTTACCCTTCAGTTTATCCATAGCGTCATAGCCTGCACCCTTTTTGCAGAGAATAGCCTTCATCGGGAAATAATAAGGCTTGGAGAAGGATACAACCTTTTCACGCTCTGAAGTCGGAGAAATTGCGGAGATAATAACATCAGCACGGCCACTTTGCAGAGTAGGTACCAAAGAAGCGAATTTCATATCGGTGAATTCGATTTTCTTGTTCATCTTCTTGGCGATGTAGTGAGCGATATCAATATCAACACCTTGGTAATCCTTGGTGCCTTCCTTTACGGATTCAAACGGCGGGAAGGTGGAGTTGATAGCAACAACCCATTTGTCACCCTTACCTGCATCAGCTGCAGCATCTTTTTTCTCGCCACCGCAGCCTACCAGCATCATAGCCAGCATTGCAGTTGCCAGGAAAGCAAAAATACTTTTCATTGTAAACTTTTTCATTAGAAAAACCCCTCTCAATTTTTAATATCTGTTTACTCCGTACATTTAATGAGTAAACTTGCTCATATAATGAATTATTATACCATAGAATCAACGACACTGCCAACAGATTTTTTTCAATCAGTAATGAACCTCAATATCATAACCCTTCTGCTTTAAAACATGTTTAGCGCAGGCTTCGTCAGTAGTAATCCAGGCTCCATTTTCTTTTGCATAATGAATAAATGAACGTAATGCACGAACATATCCTGGACGTCCGACAAACTGCGGATGCATAACAAAGTTAATGATGCGGCCCTCGTCTGCCAGGCCGTCAAACTCATCCTGCCAAATCTGCACCATTTCGCGTCCGCTGCGCAGATAATAATGCTCCGGATGCTGCAGAGTATACATATCATAGGAGGTATCATCAACAATGCCGTCCTTCGGCAGCTCAACGATAGGTATTTCCTTGCCGTCTATTTGCAGCAGGAAAGGCCCGTCATTGTTACGCCAGTTGGAGGAATAGATGCAACCGCGGTCCAGCCAGAGCTGCTTATGAAAATCATGCAAGATACCATCAGGCATACGCACACCTACGGGACGTTTGCCGGTAAGGCTGCGGAAGATAGCATCAACCTTATCCATCAGCGCATTTTCTTCTTCATAAGTATCCTTTACTTCATGCAGATAACCGTGATAGCCGATTTCATGTCCCTGCGCTGCAATGTATTGAATGATTTCCGGATGAATCTCCGCAGTGTAGGCAGTAGTGAAAAAGGTTGCCTTAAGGCCTTCCTCCTCCAGCATCTTCAGAATGCGCGGCAAGCCTTGTTTCGTAGCATAAAGACCGCGGGACATGTGCACCAGATGACGTTCATTGATATCGTTGCGTGTAAGCCATAGAGTTTCCGCATCGATATCAAAGGAAAGCAGTAAAGCAATGCGCTTATTATCAGGCCAGTTCCAGTTCATCATGCTTCGCCTCCTTCCGCATGTTTAGCATAAAACTCCTTTACGTAACGCGCTACCTCTTCGCAGCTTGCAAGCCATGCGCCGTTCGCCTTCATATAGGCAATAAAGCGTTCCAGCATGCGCACGCGGCTGCTGCGGCCGATAAGCTGCGGATGCAGCTTGAGCACAAAAATTTTGTCGCCCTCATTGGCAAGCTCATCAAAATTATCCTTCCAGATATCGTAAACATAGTCCACCGGATAACTGCAGGTGATAGTAGCTTCATCAGCATAGGAAAAATAGAACCAGGAGAAATCATCCAGCGTAGGCTCAGTAGGAAGCTCCACAAGCGGGTAGTCCTCATGCACATATGCCCAGTCGCAATCCTTAAGTGTAGAACCGTATAAATATCCACGTTCAGCCATCAGCTGCATTGCACAGTTAGGCAATAAATCCAGCGGACCGCGATAGCCGACAACCTTGCGGCCGCTTATTTTTTCCAGCAGCGCCTCACTCTTGGCCATATTCTCTCTTTCCTCATCAGCAGGCATATCTACAGAGGCTTCGTGCAGATAGCCGTGATATGCAAGTTCATGTCCTGCATCCGCTATTTGCTGAACTTTATCTGCATAAAGCTCCGCAATGCGGCCGGGAACAAAAAAGGTAGTTTTGAGCTGTTGGCGTTCAAGCATATCCAGACAACGCTTCAAGCCCTCATCAGGACCATATTGACCTCTGCTTGTATCGGAAAAGCCGATTGTTCGCTTGCCGATTACAGATTTACGCAGCAGCTCCGCATCAAAATCAAAGGTAACTATCACGGCGATACGCTTGCCGTCAGGCCAAACCATACCGTCACCATTTTTTAAAGTAAACATTCTTGCCTCCTTGGTAATTATTCAAACTTATTCAGTGAAATGAATCCATATTCTTGATAACTATTTAATTATGTCACTATAAGCAGATAAATGTCAACTCATAGAATTAAAAACGCAGGCCTTTCGACCTGCGTTCACTTCGTTTTGCTGATGTAAGGTATTGGTGGGCCCAGTAGGGTTCGAACCTACGACCAGCCGGTTATGAGCCGGCGGCTCTACCACTGAGCTATAGGCCCATGCAAGCTACCAAACAGTATTATTTTATAATAGATACAGTTGTTTGTCAACTATTATTCCAAGAAGTCCTTCAGCTTTTTGCTGCGGCTGGGATGACGCAGCTTGCGCAATGCCTTAGCCTCAATCTGACGGATACGCTCACGGGTAACGCCAAAATGCTGGCCAACCTCTTCCAAAGTACGGCTGCGGCCGTCCTCCAGGCCAAAGCGCAGCTCCAATACACGTTTTTCACGGATAGTAAGCGTTTCCAGAACCTCCTCCAGCTGCTCACGCAGCAGAGTGAAGGAAGCAGCGTCGGCAGGTGCCGGTGCATCGTGGTCCTCAATAAAATCGCCCAGATGTGAATCCTCTTCTTCACCGATAGGAGTTTCCAGCGAAACAGGCTCCTGCGCAATTTTCATAATCTCGCGTACTCTGTCAACAGAGGTATCCATTTCCTTGGCAATTTCTTCCGGCAAAGGCTCGCGGCCAAGCTCCTGCAGCAGCTGGCGGGAAACACGGATGAGCTTGTTAATGGTTTCCACCATATGTACAGGAATACGGATAGTACGTGCCTGGTCGGCAATCGCACGGGTAATCGCCTGACGAATCCACCACGTAGCATAGGTACTGAATTTAAAGCCCTTGTTATAGTCAAATTTATCTACAGCCTTAATAAGGCCCAGGTTGCCCTCCTGAATCAAATCCAGGAACAGCATACCGCGACCGACATAACGCTTGGCAATACTTACTACCAGACGCAGGTTGGCTTCGGACAAGCATTGCTTAGCTTCGTCGCCCTGATGTGCAACTGCTTTCAACAGCTTTTCGAAATCCTCATCCAGATTGCAGTAAGCTTCAACAACAGCGGAATCCTTTTCTCTGCCGTCACTCATACGCTCTCTGAGCTCGTTGAGAATAGCCTTAATCTGATAAAGCTTGTGATCATCTAAATCACTTGTTTCACGCGTTACTACGAACTGCTCACAGCCCGGAATCAGACATCTTTGTTCTGCCATCAGGCGCTGCAGATGCAGACGCTCATCTTTGGTAAATTCAAAAATCAGGTCCTCGTAATCGTCAACAGTATAAGGCTGACCTACGCTCTGACGCTTTTTAATCATCTGCGCTACACGGAAAACAGAACGCATATTGGTAATCTGCCATTCCTCTTTCAAGCTCTCGCGCAGCTTTTCAATCAATGCGCTGCCGCTGTCCTCGGCAGTAAAAGCAGGCTCCTCCAGCTCAATCATTCTGCCGCGCTGAATACGCTCTGCCTGACGGCCCTTGTCCATACGCTTAGCGAGCTTAACCTCATCCTCACCGATAAGCAGCGGTACTCTGCCGATTTCCTTAAGGTACATGCGTACAGGATCGTCAATGCTGATGCCTTCGGGAACGCTCATGTTTTCCAGCTCGCTGCTGCTGGGCTCATCATTATCTTCGTCGTTTCCTACCAAAGGCAGTATATCTTCGTCGGAGGCGTTGTCATCATCAACAAGCTCCAGACCTTTACGTGTAATAACTTCATAGATATGTTCAACATCTTCGGGCGTAATATCTTCCAAAGTATTGGTGAGGTTCATTACATCGCCATAGGTGAGAACACCCTTATTAGCTTTACCCTTGCGGATAAGCTCATCAATTTGCTCCTGCGTTATTTTAGTAGCTGCAGCCATGGTGTCCCCTCCTTCCTTATTTATTTTGGTTTCCATAGAGTTTTTTGATTTCATTCTTTATCCTTTGACTTTCCATTAATTCACTGAGAAAACGCTCATCTGCCGATCTTTCGTATTCATCCGCCAGCAGACGATGCTTTTCATATTCTTTTTCCAGACGAAGCCGCCGCATCTGCCTGAGGCAGTCCTGCATAAGCTTATCCATATCTCCCTCCGGAAGCTGATGTGCCAAAATACGTGCCAGCGCTGTCTGCGCCGCGTCGTCCAGGACATTATTCAGCTTATCCATTGTATAAGCGGTGCCAAGCTCGCACAACCTGTCAAACAGCTGTGCCAGCACAGCATCTTCAAAGCCTGTTTCCTTTACCTCCGCACAGCATTCGTCACACAGCTGCGGCTGCTCCAAAAGCAATCTCAGAAGCAGTTCTTCCGCCTGCTGACCGATACCGGCGCTTTTTTCCTCCGGAATCACCGTCGGTTGCCCAGTCTGCTGTCTGCCGCCTCTGCGTGCTGCCTTGCGGTATTCTTCCGCAATCAGGCCTTCATCAATAGTCAGCCGCTGTGCCAGCCTTCGGATATGCTCCGACGCTTCAATTTCATTTTGACATTCTAATAGGAATGGTAGTATATTCGACACAGCCTCTACTTTTCCTGCTAAATTAGCAATATTATTTTGCAGGATAGTTTCATCTATTTGAAAATCAATACCATTCTGCGCCGCCGCCAGCACCTGTGCAAAAGCAGCACTGCCATGCTGACGTACATATTCGTCGGGATCCTTGCCGTCAGGTACACCTGCTATGCGCACCTTCAAGCCTGCTTCCCGGGCAATGCTTACCGCCCGCACCGAAGCCTTACGGCCTGCGCTGTCGCTGTCATAGCAGAAGATTACCTCCTCCGCCAGACGCTGCAAAAGCTTAGCCTGCTCCTGGGAAAAGGCCGTTCCCATAGATGCTACAACATTATCAAAGCCTGCCGCATGCAGGCTGATAGCATCCATATAACCTTCGACAACTACAGCCCGACCGCTTTTGCGGATAGCCTTCAAAGCTATATCCAGACCAAAAAGCAGCCTTCGCTTATTAAACCACTGCGTTTCCGCTGTATTCAGATATTTAGGTGTGCTGTTGTCCAGCACTCTGCCGCCAAAGCCGACTATACGTCCGCGCGCATCGCGGATAGGAATAATCACACGGTTGCGGAACTTGTCATAATAGCCGTCGCGCCCACGGGCCGCCAGTCCGGCTGCCTCCAGCACCTGCGGCTGACAGCCGCGCTTAGCAAGAGAGCTGACAAGCGCGGTAAAATTATTCAGCGCATAGCCTATGCCAAAGCCGGCAATAATTTCTTTGCCGATTCCGCGCCCTGCAAGATAAGCCAGGGCAGGTTCACCGTAAGCAGTTTTTGTAAGACAAGCCTGAAAAAATTTGGACGCCAGTTCATTAGCACTATAAATGCTGTCCCTTTGTTTCTCGCGCGCAATTTCGGCGGCCGTCTTCTGCTTTTCCGGTATCGGAATACCGTATCTGCCGGCCAACAGCTTTAATGCATCCATAAAGCTGCAGTTTTCGATTTTCATAATAAACTTAAAAATATCTCCGCCCTCATGGCAGCCAAAGCAATAAAACATGCTCTTGCCGGGGTTCACCGAAAAGGACGGTGTTTTTTCTCCGTGAAACGGGCAACAGCCCCAATAGTTCTGGCCTCTTTTTTTCAACGGCACGTAACCGGAGATTATTTCTACCATATCAGCTGTGCTGCGCACCTGCTCTTTAAAGTTTTCAAAATCTCCGTTCATTACCCTCTCCGCCTCCAACTACTATATCACACATAATTTATATTCAATGTATAAAGGAAAAATCCTCTTTTTTTCTAAAAAAATCTTTTTTAACGCTTGCGCCGATTCTCTAAAAATACTATAATAAAGAGTACACTTAAAATTTCTCCTGTTTTTCATGCTACAAGAGGTGATTTATTCATGAAGAAATTACTTTTAATATTAACTATGCTTGTTATGATGCTGCCTTCTATGTGCTTTGCCGATCCGGTAATCAAGAGTGACAGCCGTACCTTTAATCCGCTCACGGGCGTATATGACCTGCAGGGACACGTTTTCGTACAGTTCCCGGCACATGACACTACCTTAACCATTACCGGCGATGCCACTAAGGTATATCTTTATGCTATGGAGGTTCACGGCCAAGGCAATATTCGTCTGAGCTTCGGCGATATGAGCTTTGCCTGCGATAAGGTAGATGTATATCATTCTGACAGAACTGCCTATGTAAACGGCAATCTTGTTTTCAATGATAACAGCAATAAAATTACCGCAGACAGCGGCAGCTACTGCTGGAAAACGAAAATTGCAGCCTTCCATGGTAATGTAACGGTCAATGGTCAGCCGCATGATGGTGATGTAGCCTATAACGTTATGGAAAAACAAATTACAGCGCAGTAAATTCTATACCAAAAATAAGCCCATGCTTTACGCTAAGTAAGACATGGGCTTTTCTGTTGTCAAAAAACAGGCTTTTTCCGCTACAATACCAGGAACTCCTAACAATTTATATAGATAAAACTTCTGTTGTAGACAGCATTTGCGAATACATCAAGAAAAAGAAGAGTTGTCACCTTTTCAGCAACAACTCTTCTTTTATTAGAATCCCTTCTCTACTCTTACACCTATTGTTTCCAATTCGGAAACAATGGCTCTAACTTGGGGACATATTTCCTCTGAACCGTCCGTGTTCTTCTTAAAAACACAATGAGACAAATGAACTACATCAACTGAAAAACGCTCCATAGACGCTATTTTCCGTCTGAGGCCCTGTTCGTCGTCCAACGATATATCGTTGCATCCATTGCAGGTCCAAAATGCTGCAAGCTGTATGTCATCTTCCTTATATTTAGAATATACCTTATCTTTATTAAATAAGATTTTTAGACAACCGGCACCACTACAGTGAGAAGAACTTTTTAAGCAACGTAAAACTGCTATTCTTTTCATATCACTATAGTATTAAAAATCTAAATAATAGGTCAGGCTGACAGCTCGCTTCGGTAATTGACTTCCGCATGATTCAAATGACTTATCACTATCTGCAATATTCTTAACTCTGAAAATAACAGAAGAGTTTTTATCAAATTTATAGCCCATATTAAAGTTGAAATTAACTGCATCCTTATCCTTGCTTGAAGGGGTTTGCAAGCCATAATACTGAACGTTCAAAGATGCATTATATTTGTCGAGCTGATAATGAATTCCTGCAGTACCCATAAATTTATAGTCAGCCTGAGTCCATCCTTTAGCAGTTGATTTTTCTTTAGGATTAGAATAAGTCATACCTACATTATATTTCCATTTGCTGTCAATATTTTGCTCGTACAATGCTTCAACGCCAGTATTTTTAAACTTATCGTTATTCACAAAAGTTTTGGTAGCGTCTTTAGAAATTCTGTTTTTAATATCCATATTGAAAACGGCAATCTTTACAGATTTATCATCAAACTGCTTCTTCCAGCCAATTTCACTTAACCAGCCTTCTTCAGGTCTCAAAGCAAGATTACCCGTATATCCATGACCCGCATTACCAAACAGTTCCTCTGCCAAAGGAGTTCTGAATGCCTTATTCACATTCAGGAACAGGCTGCTGTTTTCATCAAGTTTATGCAAAACATTGAATTGTGGGCAGAATTTATTGCCCAGATCACTGATATACACCTGACGACCGCCAACACTTACAGAAGTTTTTTTACTTACCGGAGCATCTAACAGCATATATATTGCAGTAGTATCCTGTGTTCTACGATATGTGCCTTTGCTCTGTGCCATGCGTTCGCTATCAAAGTTACCACCAACAATAATAGAAGCCTTCCCGATATCAAACTTATTATTTATATCAATACCGTAAACCTTGCTCCAGTTATCAGTAGTAAGGCCAGTTTTATCATTTACTATAGCTAGTTCATAATCCTTCCAATAAGTAGACACATTCAAATCCTTGTTTTTGTATTTTACATTCAATAATCTGGATTCGGCATCAGGATCATTATAACCACTAGGACCACGGTAGAAATAGTCATTTGAATAATTGCGCTGCATATATACTACATCGAAATGTTCATTTGGAACAAGATGCGCAAAATAATTGCTGCTATCATATTTACCACCATACCTAACTTTAGTAGGTACGTTGCTGTTTCCTAAAATGCCATTATGGCCTCTTTCGCTGATTTTTCTGCCATCGTATGCAAGAGATAATTTATCAGCTTGTACAGCAATACCACCCTCGCGATAGCCATGTGTACCAAATCCACCATAAAGTCTGTTTTTAACAGTATCTTTCAAAATGATATTAACCATACCATCTAATGCATCAGTACCATAAAGAACAGAACCGCCACCATTTAACACTTCAATTCTTTTGATAGCAGTTACAGGAATTGCTGAAATATCTGCTCTGCCCTGAATGTTAATAGGCGTGCCATTAAGCATAATTAAAGCGGAAGTTCTCATTCTTGAAGAAGAACCTGTGCCTCTAAAATGCACACCATTTTTTGCAGGTGCTGTTGTATCTAGAACCTCAGCCCCCAAAACATTATACATAAAATCCATTACATTGGTTGCACCGGTTCTTTCGATATCTTTTTCGTTATATACCTGAGTCATAGCTGGTACATCAATATCTTTTTTCTCGATACGCGATGCCGTAACGACCATCTCATCCAGCTTAAATTCTCCCTGAATATCGTCAGCTGCAGCGTAACAGTTACCGGCAACTAACATAGAGAAAAGAATACCTGTTGACAAAATCAATTTTTTCTTCACTCAACTCATCTCCTTAATTTTTATAAACAACGTTTATCAAATCCTCTATAGATTCGCAAACATAGTGAGTAAAACAAACCGTTAACTTCATCGGTATAAGTATTACATCATTATTTTTTACAGCTTTTACATCTTTCAGTGATTCATCACCCATATAATCTTTATATACTTGAGATTCTCCTCTGTTAATCTTTTCGATATTCCAATCTATTAAAAGCAAAACATCAGGATTCGCTTTAATGATTTCCTCTTTATTTATATTCAAATTAGCATCATTAGGTAAATCAGTATCATCTACAGCATTTTTCAGTTGGCTTTTATGAATAACATCATCTACAATCGTACCTTTAAAGCTTTTTGCACCTAAGGAACTTGCTATTATCACGCTTTTCTTGTCTGCTTCCCTAATATGCAGATTATTAATTTTCGCTAATCTACTTTTAAAAGTTTTAATAAGCTCTTCGCCTTTTTCTTCTTCACCTACAGCCCTGGCAACCTGCATAATATAGTCAGGTATATCATCAACCCTTTTAGGATTTTTGATTACAACCGTTTTAATATCAGAGCTTTCTAAGGCGTCAATAAAATCCTTTTTAAAGTTTTCCCTTATGATTACAAGATCAGGTTTATTTGCCAGCATAAATTCTATATTTTCTTCCGTTGTCTTGTTGACCGCCTTAGCTTTGTCTACAACATGTGATAAAGCTCTTTCTCTACCACCTTTGCTAACAGATAAAATTCTTCTGGAATCAACCATATCCAAAAGAATTTCATCAGTTGATACATGCAAGCTGATAATTCTTTCCGGTTTTTTATCAAAACTAATCCTCTTACCTCGAGAATCTACAATACTATATACCGTCTTCAGATTACTTTTACTGTTATCGGCAGCATTACCACCACAACCTGATAAAGCAAGAATTACTACCAGAAGTATCAGCGTAATAACTTTATTCACACCGCATCTCCTCCTAATATAAGACTATTTCTTATTGAATCACTCTGCTACTTGTGGTATGATTATATCAGATAATTACAATTTTTAAAAGAAACATCTTTTTATAGCGGTATAACTTCTTTTTATGCAAGGATTTGAGATTCGATGGATTTTAAGCAATTAGAGTATTTTTTAGAAACAGCCAACTCCAAATGTATAAGTAAAGCAGCAAAAAAACTATTTGTAACACAGCCTGCTATTAGTCAGAGTATTAAAAGCTTAGAAAGAGAGCTTGATACTAAGCTATTTAACAGAGAAGGTACAAATATTGTTTTAACAAGCTCCGGAGAAATTTTTTATAAATATGCTCGTGACAGCATCCTATGTATCGATACTGCTGTTTCAAAAATAAAAGACCTGCAAGCAGGCAAATCCGGTATTATTTCTATAGGCTCCTGGAACTCAATCGGTCTAGAGTATTTACCAAACCTTATGCAAGGATTCCATAAAGATTATCCGAATATCAGGCTAGATATAATTCAGGACGAAAAGCAATCTCTGTTCTCCCGACTTAACTTGGGTACAATAGACCTGTGTTTTGCCAGAAAGCTTCCTGAAAACAGCAAATTTACGAAGCTTTCGCTCCCTAATGATTATCTGGTAATTATAGGAAAGAAAGATTTTTTTACAGATTCTAATGACTGCATCAATATCGCTTCTCTCAAAAACACCCCCTTCATTATCAAAAAAAATCTTGTAAATTCACTTACTACTTTATGCGAAAAAAACTCTTTTCAACCATTTATATATTGCTTTTGTGATGATTTAAATACGTCTGTTAGGTTGGCCAAAGCAGGCTTAGGTATCACTATTATTCCTAAATCTTACCTTAGTGAATATGCCGCAGATTGTCTCACTGTAAAGAGAATTGCCGAACTCAACAAAATCAAGGAATGTTCGATACTCTACAACAAAAGCAATATTTCTTCGTCTGCTAAATTGTTTATAAATTATTTGAGACAGATACAGCAAAATAATTCTCTATAATTAAAGCAAAGCTATATTTATCATCCGTAAAATTAAAAAAGTTATTGTTAATCACTGCCCCCAATACTAACCGAAAAGTATTGGGGGCATTCTCATAATTTACAGCTATAGACAAAAAAACAGACTGCCGAAACGTCCGACAGCCTGCATAGCTTTAAAAATATTCGTTATTATAGGTGCGGCATTTAGGGAAAAGCTCATCCAGCAGCTGCAGCTTCCGCACATCGCTGCATTTGATGTGCCCTGCTTCCCACAGCTCCGTTGCGCTGAACGCACCGAAGTAAAGCTGGGTGAAGGCGCCCATATCCATGGTAACCTCCTCCTGCTCCAGCGTGCTGACTGCCTCCAGCTTGCCCGGTGACGTGCGCAGCTGCAGCAGATGATTATTGCGCTCAATCATCTTATCCGTAAGCAAAACAACAATGCTGCCGCTGCTCATGCTTGCTGCTACCGGCAGCTTGGCGAGCGCTAAACGCGCATCAAGGCAACGTGCCATCATAAACGGCTGCAGTCTGCCTGTAAGCGCCTGGTCCGCAAAGCTAAGATATGTTTTATCCCATGGCTCCGCCAACCAGCAAAGCTCCTTAGCCTCGCTCCTGTGTCCTGCGGCATATTGCAGCAGACGGTTCTTCGCCGCAGCATCCTGCGCCAACAGCTCCTGCACGTTGAACGTGCCGTCAGTCAGTGAGTAAAGCATATAGCCAACTGCTTTCCCCGCGCGATAAACAACAGTACACAACACGTTTTCCTGCGTAACTACAGACAACAGCTTGCGCCATTGAAAAGCAGTGCGCTGCGGCACGCCGTTCCACGCTGCGGTAATTCTTGCGTAAACGTCTGCCAAAGGATTGCAAGGCTGCGTTTCCTCAATCACAGATTGCAGCAAAGAAGCTAAATCCAGACGTTCTACCGACAGTTCTTCACCGATTTCAGCAATCCGCAGCTTTGCCAACGGCATTTTATACTCATGACGATAATAGCAGTAGGCAAATTCATACGGCAGATAAATACCGGCGCTTATCGGCATCAGCGTCACAAAGGGAAAGCCCTGCGAGCGCAGCACCTCAAAAGCAGTTTCCAGAAGCGGACGCAAAAGGTGTTGCCCACGTGCTTCCGGAGCGGTGGCAATGCCCACAAGATACGGCACCAGCATCTCCTGCCCGCGCAAATGCAGCATATAAGGATTTACATGCAACATCGTGCGCAGCTTTTCTTCCTCGCCAACCTTGTCAAAGCCACCGATAACCATATTGTCCTTGCCGCAGTACTGCTCAAAATAGTACTGAAAGAAAGGCTCAGTCTTTTTTTCAAAGCAGTAATCCCAAAGCTCTTCCGCCTGGTACATCCGCTCCTTGCTCAAGACACGGTAAATCATAAGCTACCTCACCCAATAATTACATTATATTTTTTCACCATAAATTCCGGATGCAGCGCCTGCTTCGCCTCACGCAGGCCGGGATGTCCCATATCCTCCTCACGGTTGAGATATTTTACATCCGTCCAGGCATGAGCGGCGAACTCCTTCGTAATAGCAGTATACAGACCGCGCACATCATGACGCGCCTTTTCTACATGCAACACCGCTGTATCGTCGTTAATCTTCTTGCCAAAGCTGAAGGCCTGAATTTTACCGTCGAAACGGATAGCACCGCCGCGCAGCTCCAGCTGTTCAAAGCTTAAGAAGGCCTCCTGGATAGCATATTTTTCGCACAGCAGCGAAGGATCCTCCGCCATATGCTCATCGCACCAACGCTCGCCGAAGTTCAGGCATTCCATCATATTATCCATAGTAATCGGCTCATAAACGAAATCCGGATGCGCCTTGACAAAAGCATTGTAGTGATTCTTCTGCCCGTGCAGCTTGCGGCCGGAAAGCGTTGCCAGCTTTTCCTGCAGATATACATAATCCCAGTTATCGCGGTCTTCTTCATATGTCAGACCCGGCATCACGCGCTCAAAGCGCTCCTTGGTAAAATCATAGATACCATGCATCTCAAACGGTTTGCCCTGATGCTCCTCCTTCAGCTCCTGCATCAGACGCGGCAAATCCTCATCGCGTCCGCCAAAAGGCTGAATGTAAAAATCAACGTTGTTGCGTTTCACCTTCAGCAGCAGGAAATCGTGCGCTACGCACCAATAAATATGATAGCAGTCACGCCATATAAAAAGATTGGAAAAGGCACATTCGCTGCCATTTTGATGTGATTTTGATATATAGCTTTCAAACAAAGGCTTTTCCGCCAATGTTACAGGTTTAAATTCTAAAATACTGATAACCCCCTAAAACTCATTACTGCTTGTATATTATAGCATATGAAATATAGCTTGCGGCACTGGATTGGCATTTTTAACATTAACTTCACAAAATAAATAACTACTATCCATTGCCTATATTATAATATGCTGTTTCAGCTTTTCTGTAAAGTATGCACCAAAAAGTGCTTCAGTTACCAAAAGGTTACTGAGTAAAGCCGAAGCATTAAAAATAACCGCTCAGCTTTTACACCGGCGGTTATTTTCGCTGTCGGTTAAATACGACGCGCATAAATACATTATGTTATTGCCAAACCTGTATTAATCAAACTGACGCAGGCGCTTTTTGACCTGCTCTGCCAGCAAAATACCGGCAACAGCCGTCAGCAGCTGCGGTACGCTCATCGCAACCATAACAGTCTTGCGCAGCGCAGGTTTCGGCAACGCCAAGAAGCTCAGCGCAGCCCAGGCTGCCAGCAACATAACACAGGCCTTCGCCAACGGCGGTACACATAAAGACAGCTTGCGACTGCCCTTAAACTGACGCACAAGCAGCACAAAGATAAAATTGCCCAGCCAGATTACAGGAATCAGAAACGGCAGCAGCACCTGCCCCTGCACGTAAGCAGTCAGCGGCAGCAAAAACGCCAGCAACAGTGCTGTTTTCAGGCCGCCCAGCTGCAGCGTCAGCACCAGCATCATATGCACCAGAGTACCGATGATAAAAGTAGAAAGCAGCTGCGGCATCGGCAGCACCAGACGCAGCGACTGCAGCGCCAACGCCAAAGCCACCAATAACGCTCCACGCACCAGCTTGCTGTTATTCATGCTTAGCAGGGCATTCTTTAGCTACAAATGCCATATATGCATCCTGCAGCTTTTGTGTCAGCTCGCCAACCTTGCCGTCAGCAACAAAGCTGCGGTCAATTTTGGTAACAGGCATAAATTCGCAGCGCGGTCCGCAGAGGAAGGCTTCGTCTGCTTTGAGTGCGAAATCCTTGTCAAAAGCTCTTTCGATAATCTGCAGGTCCAGGTCTTTGGACAGGCGTTCCATCAGCAGACGGCGGGTAATGTTTTTATGGATAAAGTTGTTTTCGGGATGAGTCCACAGAATACCGTCTTTATAAATGAAGAAGCTGGCTTCCGTGCTTTCGGTAATTTTACCGTCGCGAACAAACAGGGAATCAAAAGCATTGCCGATAACAGCCTTCTGTTTAGCCATTACCTCTGGCAGACGGTTCAGAGTATTGATATCGCAGCGCGCCCAACGTACGTCCTCAACAGTAATAACATTTACACCCTTGGCACGTTTTTCAGCCAGTGCCTCGCGGTCAACCGGTACAGCATACATAGTCAGATGCGGAATGCTCTGCTCCGGATAGGACAGGGCATAAGCACCGCTACCACGGGTTACCTGAGTGTAGATTTCGCAGTTCTGCAGACCGGTAGCGGCCAGCAGGCTTTCATGGAATTCTACCAGCTCTTCAATCATATACACACCGGGGATTTTTACGGCGATTACGGAATCAAATAAATTGTTCATGTGCGGCAGCAAAGCGAAGCAGCGGCCGTTATAAACCGGTACAATTTCAAAAACACCGTCACCGAAATTATGGCCACGGTCATTGACATCAATAAACGCTTCGGCTTCCGGCATAATCTCGCCATCTACCAAAACTAATTTTTCTTGTTGATTTTCGTTCATGTTTATTCCTCCAATTGCGCTTGTCACAATAAATTAACATAATAAAGCATTATTTATGCAATAATTTCAGTCAAAAATATTGTATAATATATATTGAAATTATTTGTTTTGCAGTCTGCAGGGCTTGTAAAAAGCTAATGACTACATTGCAATTATTATACACCATTTAAAGCCACTTTGGCAAAAAATATCGCAAAGGAGAATCCCATGACTCATCTGCCTACTATTATCAACGACTTAGCAATGATTCTGCTCGTAGCCGGCATCACGACTATTCTTTTCAAGAAAATTAATCAGCCGTTGGTGCTTGGTTACATTGTTGCCGGCTTCATCACCGGTCCGCATTTCAATTTCTTCCCGACTATTACCGACAAGGCCAACGTCCACGCCTGGTCCGAAATCGGTGTTATCTTCCTGCTGTTCGCGCTGGGACTGGAGTTCAGCTTTTACAAGCTGAAAAGCGTAGGCAGTACAGCCTTTATCGCCACTGCGGTAGAAATAGGCGGCATGCTGGCCGTGGGCTACTTCGCCGGTACGCTGCTGGGCTGGAACCATATGGACAGCCTGTTCTTGGGCGGTATGCTTTCTATGTCCTCCACCACGATTATTATCAAAGCCTTCGACGATTTAAAGCTCAGGGCGCAGCGCTTTACGGAAATAGTTTTCGGCGTGCTGATTATTGAAGATATCGCCGGTATCGTGATGATGGTGCTGTTGGCAACCATGGCCGTAGCCAGCGCCGACGTTTCCACGATGGAGCTGCTGCTCAGCATCGGACGCTTGATTTTCTTCCTCGTTTTATGGTTTGTTCTGGGTATGTATCTTGTCCCCAGCTTCTTTAAATGGGCTAAACAGCTGATGAACGAAGAAACTCTGGTAGTTGTTTCCATCGGCCTGTGCCTCGGTATGGTTGTACTGGCAACTCAGCTCGGCTTCTCCTCCGCTTTGGGTGCCTTCATCATGGGCTCTTTGATTGCTGAAGCACCTAACGCAGAAAAAATCGAGCACCTTGTTGCTCCTATCAAGGATTTGTTCGGCGCTGTCTTTTTCGTATCCGTCGGCATGATGGTAGATCCCGCTATCCTGCTGGAGCAGGCACTGCCTATTTTCGTGCTGGTAGTAGCAACAATTATCGGCAAGCTGATTTTCTCCACCGGCGGCGTGCTGGCCTCCGGCCAGAGCCTCAACACCTCTGTACACTGCGGCTTCAGCCTAGCACAGATCGGTGAATTCTCCTTTATTATCGCTTCCCTCGGCATGAGCCTGGGCGTAATCAGCAGCTTTTTATATCCGATTATCGTAGCGGTATCCGTAATTACCACCTTTACTACTCCCTTCTGTATTATGGCAGCCGAACCCTTTTATCAGCTGGTGTTGAAGCTGATGCCGCCGCAGGCTAAAAGCTGGCTTGACCGTTACACAGGTACCAATACTGACGATGACAAAGATCAGGACTGGAAGAATCTGCTTACCGGTTACACCATGCGTATGCTGATTTTCATCACCCTTCTGGCAGCCATTGCCTTGGGTGCGGAATATTACCTGTTGCCTTATTTGGGCAACACGCTGAAGCTGCCGTACAGCAGACTGCTGACCGCCGCAGCCACTTTTATCATCATGTCGCCGATTCTGCGTGCTGTACTTGTCAACCGCGCCGGCAATGGTGATTTATTCTCCAAGCTCTGGTTTAAAAAGCGTGCTAACCATCTGCCGCTGATGTTTCTGGTATTCGGCAAGCTGCTTGTAGCATCTGCTTCGCTGTACTTCATCTTCCACACTCTGTTGAAGCTGCATGGCTTCCTGGCCTGCGTATCCATATTGCTGGCAGCGTACTTCATCTCCTCCTCCGACTGGCTGATGAGCGAGTACCTGCGTATCGAATCACGCTTTTTGGTAAACCTTAACGAAAAGCACATGCGCAAGCATCGCGAAAGTGCTCCCGATGACAGCCGTACCTGGTTCGACGAGGATTTGCAGCTCGTCTACTACGATTTGCAGAAGGACTCTCCGATTAACGGACGCAGCCTGCGCAGTCTAGGCTTCCGTGAAAGCTACGGCTGCAACGTTCTGCAGCTTTTGGGCAGCAGCCGTACTGTTGACATGCCCGGCGGTGAGCAGATAGTAGAGCAGGGAGATAAGCTGCTGCTCATCGGCACCGCCAGCCAGCTGCAGGTTTTTGATGCTGCCGTAAGGCAGCGCAGCTTAGGCCTGGAGCGCTGCGACCTGCCACAAAGCCTGCGTGAATTCATGCTGGATAACCACCAAAACAAACCGGAGCAGCAATTCCTCTCCCTGGCGATTACCATCGACAAGCATTCTCCTATTTTGGGAACCTCACTGAAGGCCGCCGACTTGCGCAATAAATGGAGCTGCCTCGTTGTCGGTCTGGAGCGTGGTGCCTTTACGATTACTAATCCCCACGTTTCGCTTGTTTTCGAAGAAAACGACCTGCTTTGGGTATTAGGCAAGCAAAAGATGATGAACACCTTAATCAGAGAAGAGATTTTGTAATACCGTTTATAATTTTTCTGTATATAAAGCTCATATTCAGCCGCTGCTTTTCGCAGCGGCTTTTTTCATGCGATTATCCCGCGAAGCTGCAAGGCCTTCACTGCGTCCTCCATCGTCTGCATGCCGTAGCGCGCGCCGGTCTGCAAATAAGACTGCAGCTGGTGCGTGCGCCCCTCACGAATTAAATTGCGCATGGCAGGCGTTGCAACGAGCACCTCAAAGGCCGCCGCTCTGCCTGCTCTGTCGCAACGGGGCAAAAGCATCTGGCAGCAAATCCCGAGCAGGCAGTCAGCCAGCTGCGTACACACATGCTGTCTGTCCGGCAGCACGTCAAGAATGCGGTTCACCGTACCTGCAGCATCCTGCGTGTGCAGCGTTGCCAAAACCAGATGACCTGTTTCCGCCGCCGTCAGCGCTATACCTATTGTTTCTGCATCTCTGAGCTCACCTACTAAAATAACATCCGGGTCCTGCCTGAGCGCACTGCGCAGACCGCTGGCAAAGCTCCTTGTATCGCGCCCTACCTCACGCTGGTTAATTAGTGCCAGGCCCGCAGGATAAACATATTCTATCGGGTCCTCCAGCGTCAGCACGTGTACAGCGCGCGTTTGATTTATCTGCTGTACCAACGCGGCAAGCGTTGTGCTTTTGCCGCTTCCTGTGGCACCTGTAACGAGCAGCAAACCGCTGCTGCTCTCGGCAAGCTGACTGATAATTTGCGGCAGGCCAAGACTATTGCAGTCAGGAATATCCTTCGGGAGCAGACGAATAGCCGCCGCATAACCGTTGCCAAGACGGTAAATATTGAGCCGGCAGCGCTCCTGCAAGGCATCGCTAAAGGCAGCATCCACCTCGCCTGTCTGCAGCAGCTGCCGCTTTTCCTGTTCCGGCAGCAAGGCAAGCAACGCCTGCTCCAGCTTTTCCCGGGAAATAATTTCGTTTTGCAAAGGCTGCAGGCTGCCATCTACGCGCACCATCGGCATTCCCTCAGGTGTAAGATGCAGGTCACTGGCTCCCATACTTTTTGCCTGCAGCAGCAGCTTATCAAGCATTATCAGCCTCCCCGGTGATACCGACGCGCCACAATTCTTCAACCGTAGTTGCCCCCTGCAGCACCTTATCAACTGCATCAGCATACAGACTGCACCAGCCCTGCTTACGTGCCTCCCGCAAAAGCTCTGCTTCATCGGTGCCGTTTACCAAAAGCTGCTGCATACGTTTATCAAACACAATCAGCTCATGCAATGCCAGACGCCCTCTGTAGCCTGTGCAGTGACAATGCTCACAGCCGTGAGCCTGCACCACTTGCAGCCTTTCATCCGCTCTGCGCCCCAGATACTGCAGCTCCGCGGCAGTTGCGAAGCGCCGCTCGCCGCAATAGCGGCACGGACGGCGCAGCAAACGCTGTGCCAGCACACCGCGCAACCCGGCAGCCAGCAGATAATCGGCAATCCCCATATCCAGCAGACGGTACACAGCGCCGATGGCATCATTTGTGTGCAATGTGCTCAAAACCAAATGACCTGTCAGCGCTGCATGTACCGCCATCGCCGCCGTTTCTTCATCTCTGATTTCACCAAGCATGATAACATCCGGATCCTGACGCACAACAGAACGCAGTCCTGCAGCAAAGGTAAGTCCGCTCCTGCGGTTGACCGCCACCTGATTAATCCCCGCCAGCTTATATTCCACCGGGTCCTCCAGCGTTATAATATTGCCGGCCGCAGCATCAAGCTCCTGCAACGTGGCATATAGCGTCGTTGTTTTACCGCTGCCAGTAGGTCCTGTCAAAAGCACCAAGCCGTTTGGCTGATGAAAAAGCTGACGGTAACGCTGCAAATTACTTTCGCTGAACTGCAGCTGCTCCAGCTGCAGCAGATTATCCTGACGCTGCAGAAAGCGTATAGCCAGCTTTTCACCGTTCACCGTAGGCAGGCTGGCTAGGCGCAAATCCACCTCGCTGCCTTCATGCTCCAGCAAAAGACGCCCATCCTGCGGCACTCTTTTTTCGGCAATATCCATACCGCTCCACACCTTCAGCTGCGTCAGCAGCGTGCTTTGCTGCGTACGCGGCAGCACACACAGCTGTTGCAGCAGGCCGTCAACACGGATGCGCACACGCACGCCCTGTCCGTCAGGCTCGATATGCATGTCACTGGCACCCTGAGCCAATGCAAGATGCAGCAAATTCTCTGCCAGCTTATTATTACGCAAAACTTCCATTGCACCACCTCATTTTTTCTGTGTTGCATTCATTGTAGCATAAAAAAAACGAAATGCAATACGATAATTTGAAATTTTCTCTATTTTCTAAATTTTCACTTGAAATTATTCTCTGCTTGCGCTAAAATGAAAAATGAAATTTACCATGCAATGCTTGTTGTCGTCATCTTAACGGATAACACTGAAAGGAGCCATTATGCTAAAACGATTTTTCCCGTTAATACTCAGCAGTCTGCTGCTTGCCTTAGCTCTGCCCTGCAACGCTCAAAATAAGCTCAACAATCCCTTTTTGCCTTCCCCCGCCAACGTCGGCCAAACTGTTGCAGTAAATATTCCCACACTACCGCAGCCCGTCAGCGAACGCCTGACCTGCTATTCTCTGAGCTACGCCCGCGCCAAGGACGTGCAGGAAGCGTTGACGCCACATTTCGGCACTAAGCTGGGGCTGGATACTATCACCAACAGCCTCATCCTTTTGGGAGATGAGCAAAGCCACGCACGCTTAAGGCAGCTGCTGCCCAAGCTGGATATAGCAACAAGACAGGTAACGCTGGAAGCCAAAATCATTGCCGTCAGCCGCGAGGACAGTAAAAACCTGGGCGTACGCTGGGATTGGGACACTATTCCCCAACGCAAGCAAGAAACGAACGACAGTAACAGTGACAGCAGCAATTATGACGGCAGCTTTAAATTCTGGCGTGGGTTTGCCTTCCGTTTCAACGCTACGCTTAATGCCCTCATAAGCAACGGTAAAGCGCGCATTCTGGCAACACCGCGCATCATCACCATCCCCGGCAAGGAGGCCAGTATTTTCATCGGTGACCACATCCCCGTGCAGACAGAAAAGCATGACAGCAGCGGCAGCTATACGGCAACGGAATATCTGGATGCCGGCATCAAGCTGCAATATGCGCCTATCATCAGCGAAGACGGCAAAATGGTGACTGCCAGCGTCCACACTGAGGTGAGCACGCCGGTGCTTATCAGCGAGCTGAAAAATTACCGCATCACCAGTCGTACTGCCGACACCAACGTGCGCATGTACAGCGGCGAAACGTTGGTTATCGGCGGATTGATAAGCGAGGAACAGCAGCGTACTATGCAGAAGGTGCCCTTTTTGAGCAAGATTCCTCTGTTGGGCGAGCTGTTTAAAAACCGTTCGCGTTCACACAGCAAGACAGAGGTTTTGCTGCTTTTAACGCCGCACATTACGGAAGCAGGCGCTTCGCCGGCGATTTATAACGAGGGGCTGATGAAGGAGGAAGGAAAGTAGCAGACAGATACGTTGGATGCTTACAACCTGTTTTCGCTGTAATCTGTATTTTGTCAACCGCCATTCTTCAAAAAGAGCGAGTAAACTCCATGTCGTTCTCATCTGGAGTTTAGCCTGCAGACAGTAACTCCAGATGCTAGCGGAAAAGAGTATATCCGTAAACAGAAATCCCACAAAAAAAATAAGTAATTGAGGCAATTCGTTTACCCACCAATGTTGATGAAGAGCAAAAAAAGACCACCGCCGGTGGTCTTTTTTCATGTAGGGACGTTTTAATGGTTGACCGTTTGACGCTTACGAAAGGACTTAATTATACAAGTCAGCCAGCGTCACAAGCGTCACTTCGCCACGCTGCGCTGCCTGCAGCAAGCCCTCAGTGAAACCGCCTTTAGAAAAAATATAAAAATAATACTTTGTTCCCTTGCCAAAAACTCTTGCGTAATCACGTAAAAGCTCCAGCTCATCTAAACCGATTTTCTCATTACGATATTTACAAGAACCGATAATATAAGCATCTGGTGTAATTCCTGTTGCGACAATATCAATCTGCACCTGCTTCTTCTTTTGCGCATCCGTCCCCCACCATTGCCCGATATCAACAAGCTCTATAGGCAAGCTCTTCGCATAATACAGCAAGTAATCCTGACACATTTTTTCAAAAACAAGGCCCATGTAATCTGAAAAATAGCGTTTTACCGTTTGCGAATAAATCCTTGCAATCCTGCCAGAATCAATGGCATTCACATTATTCGGCACAAACTTATACCAGAAACGGAAAAAATTATCTGCTAAAAGATAAATCGTCTTGCGCCCTGCTTTTTCTGTGAGCGGCGTTTCCTTTTTGACTATTCCTAATTCCATCAATGTTTTTAAGTACTTTAAAACAGTTGTGCTTGTCTCCTGCACTTTACCGCAGATATCAGCAGCCCGCGATGAACCTTCAGCAATAGCTTTAATAATAGCATTATAAATTGCAGGCTCACGTAACTCCTGCTTAAGCAAATTAGCTGGTTCTTCATACAAATAGCCCGAACGATCAAATAAATTGGTCAGCAGTGCTTCATCAATATCTTTCTTTACGCCCAGCTTGTTAATATAATGCGGTACACCACCAGTAATGCCATAAATCAAAGCATTGTCTTCATACGTCAGATCAGGATGGAATACGGCTGTCTCTTTATAATTCAGCGGCTCAATTTTAAACTGGCCTGTTCTTCTGCCATATAGCGGACTTTCCTGCCCCAGCACCTGATTTTCCATGAAGCTCATAGATGAACCACACAAAATCAAATAAAGTTTTCCCTGGCTCCATTGGTGATCAATTAAATGCTGAAGCATTGCTGAGATAGCAGGCTTGGCTTTTGCTAAATAAGGATATTCGTCAATAACAAACACAAGCCTCTGCTCACGCGCCAACTCCGTTATCTCTGCTAAAGCATCATCATAACTTTTAAACTCCGGCGCAACCACAGCGTCAGGCTTTTCGTAACTCATAATTGCTTTTGATAAAGCCTTTAAATTTTCTTTCCCAGTTGTATTGAGCGCAGAAAAAAATATCGTTGGCTTGTCTGCACAAAACTTGCTAATCAAGGCTGTTTTGCCTACACGACGACGGCCATAAATAATCAGGCACTCAAATTCTTCATTTTCATAACGTGCATTGAGCTTGCGCAATTCCTTTTCACGGCAATAAAATTTTTCCATCTGCTTCACCACCATTTAAAATTATATAACTCACGATTATGTTACTCATAAGTATGTCACTTACGAGTATTATAATTTAGAATAGAGAAATTTGCAAGGGGTGGACTTTTAAATTTAAAACTTGCGCACGTGATAAAGGTTAATTTTTTCTGCACACTTTCGTATTAAAGCACTTAATACAACTTCAAACTTCTTTATAGCTAAAAAAGAAAACCAGTGGAAGTTTACCGTCAGGGTAAATATCCGCTGGTTTTTTAGTGCAAAAAATCAAAAAAACTTAAACTCTAGCGATTCTTTAATTTGTCGAAGTTGGTTTTATCCCAGCCTCTTTTTTTCATACATGGTTGATTTGACGCTTACAGACGTTCAAGCGAGCGTCTGCCTTTTTTACATATTACGATATACGCCAAAGATGAGCAATGCAGCAGTAAAATGAAATCTAAATGAAGCATAGGTTAAGGGGAAGTAAAAAATTATTGTCTCTCTCAGCAAGCTAACGAATAGCTTACATTCCTGCCTTCGCCATATTTTTTTAACAGCCCCAGCTGCAGCATCTTTTTGAGCACAAGAACTGCTGTAGATGTCGATACATGCAAAGCCTTCTCTATCATACTACGCGTAACCAGAGAATTTTTGCGCGCTAATTCAAGTACAATTTGATAACGCTCTTCTTTCTTGGACGCAGTCTTACTTTCATCTGCCAAAGAATAATTCTTTACCCGTTTAGCAGCAAAATTAATATTAGGAAGTACAAGCTTAAAGGCATTATCTGTTGCCAAAAGCTGTGGCTTCACTGCACAATCCGCATAGCACTCATCGATCTTTAAAAGCCCCGTTCCATAGGCTTCAATTAAATGCAAACGATAAAAAACATTCGCCAGATTTTTATTTCTCAGCATAGATACACCAAGCTTAATATCTGCCAACGACAAGCCCTTGACCAACCCGCCTATCGTCACAAATTCTATCCTGTCATCAAAAATACTAATCAGCGTCGGTCCACCAATGCCATATTCCCGATGGATTACAGCATTCAATAAAGCCTCACGCACAGCCTCAGGTGGATAGTCCCGTGTGTCTACTCGTTCCAAGCCAGGAAATTCTGAACGTGTATAATTAAATTGATTAATATAAGCATAAGCATCTTCAAGCTGCTTGAACAACGAACCACTCAATTCTTTACGGTCATGAAAAACAGTCTTTTTGCTACCCTCAAAAACTGCCAGCTTAATAATAGAAATGCATTGGTCAGAAAGCAGCATACCAAGATTGGAATAGGTTCCATCGGCACTAATTAGCTGCAAGGTGCGCTTCTGCGCATCGCCAAACTGCAAGTGTTTTTTAGCAAAGTATGCCCCTGTTTCTTTAAACGTCAGATTTTGGTTTAAAGAACGTGCTTCTTCATAAACGTCGCCACTCGATTCCTTAATCATTTGAAGAATGGCAGTCTCTGATGCAGGAACAGATGATGCCCCTTGTCTTACATACACTCCCGCTGGCCTAATTCCCTTATTAGCTAAATAATATGGTCTGGCAACTCCTCGCTGAATTATGAGCACAACAACATGCTTATTCTCCATAAGCTCAGTACTGCAATCAATTGCTACTGTAATATCAGGTCGAATAGTATCACGAATCATGTTCATTACCTGCAGCATCACAGCATCTGGATTTTCTACTCCTTCCACGCTGCCATCATCATTAATTCCAATATATAATGTTCCTCCCTCAGTATTAGCAAACGCCAACACTGCGTATTTAATATCATCAGTATATTGACGCTTGAATTCTATATTCTTACCCTCTAACATAAGCTACCTCCTTGCTAATTACTTTTCTAATTATAATTATAAGAAGTTGTTAGATAAATAGCAAGAAAAATCGCTATGCCTGCTAATTCCCTTAATTTGAAGAACCAACATGTAAAACTTCATTACGTATCATCACTTCAAAAAAATATATTAGGCCAGCGCTACGCTAAAATTACAGCATAAAGCCATAACGCTTATCATAAATTTAAGCATATTACAAAATAGCTTTTTAATTGTTATATTATCATTCATCACTTAAATCCTCTTCCGCGTTAATCTCTAAATCCATACCCCATAAATCAGCAATAGGATCGTCATCATCCTCTTCTTGGCCCCTATCATAGTCTTCGCTGATCCGCTCAAACATTTCATCTAACCGATCATACATCCTGATGCGTTCTTCCCTCTTGTCTTTTTTACGTTCGACAACAACATCATTATTTTTAAATATTATCTTTATCGTTTCATAACAAGGGTAATCACTATAAGTATAGCCTTGTTTGAAAAAAATAAGCTTTTTACCTTTTTTCTTGAGCAGAAGGTAATCAGCAGTTGTACTTAACATCGCTAAGCACTTCTTACCTGGTAATACAGAAACAGCTATTTCATCCTTAGTATGCTGGTAATAGATATCCACGCTATCCTTATAAACTAATACCACCGCCTACACAATCTCATTAAATTCGAGTTCACAATTACAATGACTGTTAAGCTTTAATACTTCATGCTCCATAGCAAAACGGCTCCCTACTTCTTGTCAATTATTAAATTGTAAAACAAGTATACTGCTATAGATAATATAACAGTATACTTGTAATTTAGCTATATATTAATTGCACTACCATAGTTAACCAGAAATTTCTTCCTCATTACTGTTATTTTGATAATCATCATATATATTTGTATCATAAGATGGTTCTCCAATATAAACAGGAGTATTATCTTTAACTGGTTCTTTGTAGTCAGCAGCATGAACTTCTTTATCCCATTCTATAATAAAAGCTGTACTATTACTATTTTCTAATAATGGAGAAAAAGAGTCTGCCTTTAAGCATTATCCTCTGAATATCTGTACCCAATAATATTCATACTCAGTATTTTCATCACAACAATAGCCAACACCCAGCTCCTTAAATACAGGATTTAAAATATTAGCCCTATGTCCTTCAGAATGCATCCATTGATCAACAACACCTTCGGGAGTACCTCTCCCCGCGGCAATATTTTCACCTAGAGTATTGTTTTTATTTTTTACAACAGAAAAGCATCTGCTGCCGTCAGGCCTTGTATGCGACATAAGCTGCGTTATTTCAACAGCTCTGATTGCCGCACTATCCTGCAAATCAGCTGCAAGACTTAAGGGAGCAATCCCAACCTTGCTACGTTCGGTATTGCACAGCTCCAATACTCTTACAGCAAAAGTAGGAGCATTCAGCGCCGGTTCGCCATGAAATTTTTTATTCTTATGATGAGCAAAAAGCTCAGCCAACGGATTACGTCTTTTCTGCCAATCTCTCGCCTGCTTTTCCAAGGCATATTTACGCTGATTTACTATGCGGTCACGTTGGGCAGCCTGTCTTTGTCTAGCTGCCATCGAATGCTTGGCAAAATCATTACTGCCTGCTGCCGCAGCACTATTTGTCATTGATATGACAGCGATAAAGCAAAACGCAATTAAGCATATTACAGTAAAAAATTTTTTCATTTTTCTCTCCATAAAATAAATTTATTATTCTGCAGTATAGCTATGATTGTCCTAAATACCCCATTCATCGACGGAATATAACAGGAAATCCTTTTCTGCATCCTCCTTACTGCTCACGCGCCACAACCATTGGCCGTCAGCAACCATGCGCTCATATTCTTCCGCCAAAGTATATGCCGGTGAATATTTTCCGCAAATACTGTTTATACGCTTTACTGTCCTTGCAGCCGCATCATAGTCCTGCAAAAGCACATAGGCCAATAATCTCGGTAGCAAAGTATCTGCTTCACTATATTGGTTTTTATTCCGTTCCAACAGCTTTAAGGTCTTCCCGGCATATAAAACAGCTCTGCTTTTATAGTCCTCATAATCAGGATAATAGCGGGCATCACCGGCATAGCAGGCTATGGCATACTGCAAATTTAACGTTACGCTGTCGGGATAATCTTCAAGCTGCTTCTCATATAGCGTGCATGCTTGTGCAAAGTAATTTTTTGCGTAACTCAAACCGCCGCGATGACGATAAATCTGTGAAGCCAACAGCCTATATTCCGCACTTTCCGGAATAATCGCCAACGCAAGATTAATATTTTTTATTGCTTTCGTATATTTTGCATTTGCAGTCCGTTTATCTGTTGTCGCTCTGGCCTCCCTGTAAGCTGTCAGCGCCGCCCCTGCGTACTCATACGCTTTATTGCAGCCGGAAGCATAAATTACTCTTCCCTGAGCATCGTACAAGCAATTATAGGCTGCAGCAGCTTCAGCATCCGCTTCGACATTATCAGCAATATTATTGGCCAAGCAAGTATTCATAGCGCAAGCACAGGATAAAACCAATACCAACTTTTTCAGCATAGCTCTCACCTTCTATCATAAAAAAAGAATGTCCTTTAATGCGAGCATTCCTTTCGTCATTGCCGTTTATTTTACAAAGGCAACTGCTTTATTTTCCAGCATACCGGATTTTTCATTAGCATATAAAATTTTATCGCCATCTTCTACACTAACAACAACATTAACCGGATTTACGGAATTAGCACCACCGCGAACGCTCACAGCCTTCACAACCAATGGATTTGCACCGGCACGGGAATTAACGGTTGCGGTCTGCAAATCGTTATAGTATTCTACCATGCCCTTGCTGATAGCAAAGTCTTTATCAATGTTACGCATGCCATAAATCGCACGGCCGTTAACATCATAAATAACCGGAGAGAAGGTACCCTCCAAGCCTAAGCCGGTAGCATCTACAACAACACCGGTATAGGAAGCAGCTTCAGCCTGTACCTCCGGAGCAGGGGTGTAATCTTCGCTTATTGCAGGCGCTTCTTCAGGCAGAATTGTTTTTTGAGCTTCAGGTACAGCAATTGCTGCAACACTCTTTACGCCATACAGAGGAATAGCCATTCTGACAGTGTAGCTGCCGTCATCATTGGCAGTTTCTTCAACTATGCGTGCACCCTTTACCAATGCGCTGATTTTAGTATTAACAATATCACTTTCAATTGCTAAATCACGCATAGAGGTTTCCGCATCAATCTGAACGCCTTTAATAGTTTCTGCCAGCTGACGATAAGCATCAACAACGGCAGCACGGCGCGCAAGCGCAGTACCGCGGGCAGCAGGCACGTTTTCCGGCGGCAGGCCTACACCCCATGCTTCAACATCAGCCTCAGCACCCTTTGCCCAGTTTACAGAGCCTTTAGTATTTTGCTGCACATTTACCTGTACGGATACATCATCCGTACTTGCAACAGCAGGTACAACACTTGTTAAAGACATGGATAAACCAAGTACGACAGCAGCGAGTAAATTTTTCTTTGAATACATTGTTAACATCTCCTTAATTAAGCTTTTTATTCAGTTCATCTACCATAGCATAAGCTGCCTTTTGAATAGCATTATGAACACTATCCTGCGTAACCTGAACTGTTCCAAACCGAATCGTACCGCCTACAACACCTTTAACTTTCGTATAAGTGCTTGCAGATTTGCCGGTACCCTTAGTCATATACAAAATATTACCGGTATCAGTATCCATTACTCTGCCGATTATATGTGCCTGCACGGTATTCTTTGTCAGGCCTGCTCCACCTAAACTGCCACCGGCTTCACTCAAACTTACGTTAGTAATATTACCGCATAAAATATACTTTACATTAAGTAAAGCACCTATTTTTTTAGCAGTATCAGGATCTATAATACCAACCGTAGAGATAGACGCATCATTAACTTGTCCCATAACAAAATCTTTCTCTTTTACCAGAAAGCATTTATCATCAACAAGACGGTCAATTATATATTCGCTTGTAACATATTCGGCATTATTTAAACTGATCTCTGCTTCAGTTGCTCCCGGTCTGGTGCCGAAATCCATAATAGCAATTTCACTGTTTCTGTCAATTGCAAAAGCGCTTGTGCAAATACCCAACAATGCTGTCATAAGCAAGGCAAGAATTGTTTTCTTCATTCATAAACTCCTACTTCAAAAACAGCTTGCCTGCATCAACATCAGCAACAATAGCATCACTGATTTCCTGCGAAGCCTTGTCCAACACTTTATACAAAAGCTCAGAACTCAACTTATCGTCACCCCAGCTTGCCGGAATATTGGCAGCAACTAAGCCTTCCAAGCCGCCCAATCCAAGCAAACCGCCTGCACCGTCAACAGTGAAATGGTCAGATTCTACTTTACTGGTACATTTTTTATACCAAACAACTTCGCCGGTAGCAGCCTTAATCAAGCGCAATTCACTCTGTACACCAATAGAGGTCTTCTTGTTTTGTAATCCGCTTAATAATGGACCTACAGGGCCAAGGAAGCTGGATACTCCCGCCATACCAAGTGTAGAAGCTGCCATATTCGCATAACCAACAGCTGAATTGATATCCGTATTCATCCATTGACCTGTACCGATGTTGCAGATAGTTCCCTGAATCAGATATTCTGCACTATTGTTTCTGCCGATAGGAGCAGTAAGGTTCGGATCTACAATCTGTCCAACGGTTGCCGTTGCCATAGATTGCGCCATATTTTCCTTAAAGCCAGGGCCTTCAAACAAAGTATTATAATCGCCCCAGCTAATTGCACGACGTGCGTTACGCAGTTCTGCAGCACGCTCATTATAAAGCATTTTTTCGATATCCTGATTTATAACTTTAGTTCCACGAAAATTCAGCTTACCCGTATTAACCAATTTCTCCATAACCAAATCGGATAACATTCCGGCAGAATCTACCTTATCAAATCTTGTATCATCTGTAAATTTCATCATTACACAGGTCGGAGTTTCCGCAAAACCAACAGACGCCGACACAACACTGCTTGCAGCCAAGGCTGCCAGCAACATAGCTACCTTTTTCATTTTCACTGCCCCCTTATTTATCCGCTGCCTTGCGCTTTGTAGTATCCTTCAAGCCTTCCGGCAAGCTCAAATACTTCTTATCAGGTGTCGGAGAAAATTCGTCAATCTTAATAATGCAGCGTGTTCCGTCAAGTTCGCCCTTAGCGTTAGTATAATACGTTGCGGAAGCAATCTTCACTAAAGTATAACCATTGAAGTAATATCTTACCGCTTCAAATACACCATTAGAATCGCTGCGATAGTCTTCATAGTTCAAGCCATTATTCAACCAGCCGGAACCAACATATCTAAATGATGGCATTCCGGCAGCTTTATTACCATCAGGCAACATAGCATTCAGCAAACGAGTCATATTTGCGGTACCGAAAGAATCGCCTTGTTCAAGGTTAGCAAGAATATTAAACTCTACCGCACTGACAGAACCCTTCTTTGTTCCACGATATACAAGCTTATCTTTATCGTAATATCTCGTATAGTTAAAAACTTCGTCCCCTTTTTGTAAACGGCAAGTTGCAACGCTCTTGATACCGGCACTTTCCAGATAGGCATTGCCAACACCTATTTCTTCATATTTGTTATCTCCGTCACACACTAAAATACTTTGTGTGGGCTTATTAACAAACAAATCACTGGTACCGGTATCCATACTGTTTTTACCATAAAGATTAATTCTGTCCTTATTAGTTGCACGTGCCTGCGGAGTAATTTCCTGATATTTTATTGTATAAGTCTTTCTCATCAACAAATTACGATAAGTATCAAGATTGCTTGCTTCACAAACAACACTCGCCATGGTACTTACAGCAACAGCCAAAGCTAATGTTACTTTACAAAATTTCTTTATTTTCATTTCGCCTCAGTCTCCTTTTTGCTGTAATTTTCTACCAAAACCGGTCTTTGCACCAGGTCATTGATATCACCCAAGCCAACTGCATAAACTTTGCAGCCTTCTGGGATATCGGTAATCTTTTCAGGCAATTCACCGGTAATTTTGATATTCTTTATTTCATCTGCCTCGCGTTCTTCTTCATTACCAACGCGAACCATGACCTTAATACTTTGCAGCTCACCTTTCTCCAAATCGTAAAGCATGTAGAAATTCTTTTTATACATCGGCTGACCGTTCATATTATTATAAGTAGTGGAATACTTGTCATAATTGAACTCTTTCTTGCCGAAAGTTTTCTTACCGCTTTCTATAAAACGCGGTGCTTTAAAACCGGTAAACGAATTAAACACATCATTAGGAGCAAAAGTTACTAATGCTTCCGGCAGCGCCAGCTTTACACGCACCATATTCCAACCAGCAGCAGGATCGATATTGGGATCATCCAGTTGGTTATAATACGCCATAGTTGCTTTCTTCTTGCTTTCAAATTGATAATACTTACCATCCTGATACAAGGTGCTCGGCACTTTCTTTTCGCCACCGCCTAAAAATCCGGCAACTGCAAAAAGCGGGTTGATGAAACCGAGAGCTGCCAATGCTGTATTAGGCTGGCTTTGTAGCATTGTATAATCCATACGCTTGCCGTTCTGCACTGCAAGAATCTTTTTAGCGTAGTTATACTCGTATTCAACGTAGTAATTTCCAGACGACATTATGTTTCTGTAGTCTGCTGCTTTAGGTTGCTCTGCATAGCAGGTTGCAGAAAGTGTTGCTAACGCAAGCGTTAGCGATAAGAGTTTTTTCATTGTGTAGACCTCCCACCAAAATTTACTTATTCACAGTTACTCCAAAAATATAGATGTTAATCATAAAATTTTTTGCAAATCTCTTGACACTGCATTAGCTATTTTCGACATAGCAATCAACAGCATATCATCATTAATAGTTTTGCTCCCCGCTGTAAGTTTGTCGTTTTTACGTTCCATTGTTGCCAAAGTATTTTCATCCTTATCGCAATAATACTTGCTAAAAACACATTTACCTGTTTTAGCATCAATCAGGCTAACCTTAACTTTAGCTCTGACAATAGGCATTTCCTTATCATAGCTGCCACCCCATCTCATAGCCAGCAATGCTTCCAATGAACTATCATTATGATCAATACCAACTTCAACAGTTTTTAATTCACCATACAAGAAATAATCACAATTATAACGACTTGCTAAGTCATTAACTAAGGAGGGCTTTAGTCGAGTTTCCAGAGAAAGCTCAGATAAATCCGTTGTATAAGCTAAAGTATTAGTCGTATTAAATTCTAAGATATCATGATAATTTCCATTATTTATCGCCTGCTGAATATTGGTGACAGGGATAATGACATCACTAACTACCTCAACTCCTTGGTCAGAAAGTGCCTGTACTAACAGCTCTGTCAGAATATCTTCTTGTCCTTTGGCGGATATTTCTACCTTAGTTGTATTAATTACTACCTCATCATTACCAGAAGGGAAAATTAATATATTTTTAGCCGAAGCAAGTGAAGTAAAACTCAACAAGAGCATTGCTATAATCAACAGTCTAGAGTACATCTTTTGCATCTCCTTTCGGATGACCAAGCAACGCAACTTTTCCTAACATCAAATTAGACATAAAAATGTAATCCACTTTCAATGTATAAGGATTGCTACGCAGATCGTCTATCTCCCAAAATTTATAATTCTTAGGCACTGCATACTCTGTCAAATCTGCTGTCGTGACACTTTTAACTATGATATCATCAACAACGCTAACGCTGTTGTCTTCAAGATTAATGACTGCTACTAAATTTTGTTTTTCATCAAAATAGTAACGAAGTTTATGCAAAGAATTATTAGCATCATTATATTGATAATCATAGTAACTTAAATTTTTACCATCAAAATTATCTACGCCATAAGCAGTTGCTACAGCTTTATTGCTATTGGGAAAATGTTCCCTTATTTCTGGATGTGAAAAAATTGAATCAAGTATTCCCTTAACATAATGCGGATAATCAGGTTTTAATTTATCAAACCCGTACTTGCCCACACTTGTATGTAAGCCTTGATTATGAATTCTACCTCTTGTTCCATAACAGTCAGCAAAGAGCCACACATCAGTATTTTTTTGTATACTGCCGTATTCAAAAGGAGCATAAACAACGCGTTTTACACTGCCACCATAATTAACATTTTTCCCAAGTTGTTGCAAACCAGTTACTTTTTCATAAACATAGTCATTATGCTGCATCAACGTATTGTGCCAGACGAATTTCTTACCGTCGGCATACGTACTCAGGCGACAATCAATGACAAAGCTTCCTGCATTGATGATATCCAACTCTTTCTGAGGCATTGCATAAGAAATTTGTTGATACCAGCAACACAACAAAGCTAAGATGGAAAAATTTCGTAAGGATATCACCACTTAAACATCCCTTTCATTATTTTTGACTTGGATGGAGCAGCAACTAACGCATCATCAGTCGTAAGGCCAAATTTATAAATATCTATGACAATAGTCTGGCCAACAGTATAGCTTCCCCCTTTTAGTACTTTATCCATTGTTGCCTCAACGCCACCATCAATGTTGCTATATGTATGCACTAATTTGCACAGTTCGCCATTAAGGAAATAATAACGGCAAACCTCATTAATGCCATCTTTAGCGTCAGATACATATTCTTCAAATTGGTAAGCCTTTCCGTCCACTGTTTGTGTGCCGCTTTTACTATAATGTACACAATGGCAAAACGGCTGTGAATCTCTTAGCTGCATCGTTCCATCTTGCAACCGCCAATATTCTTTGCTTGGCTCCAAAGTCACAAATGCAGGGAAATAACCTAAAAACGTTCTTTCAAGCATATTCATATTACTGCCATACATAGCAGTATTTCCCGAAGGTTTAGAGAAAAAGTTGACATATTTTCTTACTTCACTAGGATTTTGATTGATTTTTTCCAAAGGTACATCGCCATTAACAGGACTGCCATGACCAGCGTACCTGTTCTGACCTTTTACTAAATCAAATGATGCAGAAAAGAGCATGTTGTCATCTGTGTACATTTCTGTTGTTAATATTTTTGAGTCTCCTTTTTTAGCCAGCATTTCGACTAACTTACTAGGCTGTTTAGCGAAAGCATTTTGAGCTAAAACAGGGTTAGAACTTATGCCTCCGCCTTGATGATGAAAACGAATGCAGTATTCGTCAGAAGTCAGCACTTTATTGATTTGCTGACTTAAAGGTGTGTTGGCAACTTCTGCATAACAGTTTATAGAAAGTGTTGCTAACGCAAGCGTTAGCGATAAGAGTTTTTTCATTGCGCGAACCTCCTAGCCATTGTATTTCATAACATAATCATTGCTTCCAGAATACACATAAAATTGGTTAATTAACTCTTGCTTAGTTATATGTTCATTCCATCTTATTCTTTTATCATGCTTCCAATTGCAATCAGTAAATGTAATATCATTTCCATTGACTGCCGTTACAACAATTGTATGACCATCATCTCTATATCTTACTAAATCTCCTGCTTGTAAGTTATTTATAGCGCTCTTATTTTTAATTTTAGTACAAGTTCTCATTGGATTTTTCCCGGTAAGGTCTATACGTAACTGCAATGCATAGCCATGACATTCTTCAGCACCCCAACCATCAGTACAAGTTTTTCTATTATATGTCGAACCAGCTTTATACTTATTAAATTGCATATTTTTAAGTTTTTCCTCTAAACTATTACTTGGCAATTCTTTAAATATATCCCTCGTTACCCAACCTTCTTTCATTCCACCACTACTCGTTCTATAACGAATATGGTACGAGCTACCAGTTTCTTCAAAAACTGTAACTGGATCTGCTGTATCTACACGCCCCTTTTTCGCTGTCAGATTGGCGTTTTCAAAAACATCACAATTACGCTTAGGCCATTCACTCCATTCTTTATATCTTTCATCTTCACCTGGGTTTCTGCGTTCTAATTTCCACTTCTGCGCAGCAGAACCATTGTATTGGAATAATTGTATCCTGGTATTATTAGCACTGCCACCACCGGAAACATCTAAAACACCGTTAACGTTTTTTGGCTGAATAATATAATAACCATTACCTGCATCAAGGAACCTGAACTCCTGGCAAAAGCCACTATAATCCCACAAAGTTATCGGATTGCCATTTGCATTAGAGCCATTGTGGTTATTCAAAGCTAAACCGGAATTTTCCGCAGTAATTTTATAATACCCATTATTTAATTTAGTGACCTGCCATTTTTGATGGCTTTTCTGCTTATGATTCTGCGAATTCTTGCTATATATTACAACAGGTACACTGCGGTCTTTGCTGGCGTTTAAAACTGTAAGCTCGGAATTAGGTGCACACTGCGGCTGAATTGAATATAATCCATTATCCACGTTTACAGGCACAGGAGCAGCAGAGGTCTGAATAAATCTCCATTTTTGATAATTATTATTTTCTCTGGTCCAAACAACTACATTAGTCTGAGCAGCTGCACTATTATTAGCACAAGCTACAGCAATACCTTCCTTTGCCAGGGGTTCAATGAATACTCCGGCATCGTTGTTACGTCTTATTGCTCTAAACTTTTGACATTTGCCGTTAGCTGCTTCTTTTTCATACTGCCATATATTACTGCCGTTACTTGTTTGTCCGAATCTTAAATCCACATAACCATTACAGCCTGTTCTAAGCGTAAAATAGCCATTACCAACATTATTAACGTAAAATCTCTGCGCTACATTACCATTGCTGTTATACAGTTTAATATTTACTTCGTTACCTTCTCTGGCGCCATCTACATCAAGACGCATACGTTCATTAGCCAACGGAGCAATTTCATACCAACCATTAGGAATATTAAATACTGTGTAGCTATCAGTTATAGTTGGTTTCATGCTATTCAATTTTGTACGTAATTGTGATAAATCTGTTGACGTAAATTTCTTATCGTCGTTCATATCTGCGTTATAATGATATAAGCCAGATACCTTCTGCCCAATCACATATTGACTAAGCAATTTATAGTCTGCTTCGTCAACCTTGCCATCTCTATTTACATCACCCTTTAAAATAGGTTTCGGTGGATTAAGGAAATACACAAGCAGATTATAATCGACATAATTTATAACGCCATCATTATTCATATCTGCATCTGTCCTGCTAATTGCAACAGAGCTATTTTTTAAATGCTGATCTAGCCATCTTAAGTCATCACTATTAACGTTCCCATCACCATTTACGTCACCTTTTAACCCTGTACTGGAAATTGTACTTGAAAATGTACTTGTAGCATTTATCCACCCAATGGCTCTATACTGTCCTTTACCATACGAATATACCTGTTGCATACTTCCCTGTTGAGCTAATATTTTATAAGTGCGTCCCTTATCCATAGTATACATTACCTTAGATTTGGAAAAATCAGTATATAAAGGCATAGGTGCTGTTGCAGTTTTTACCGCTAAACTATCCACTCTAAGAATATTTTGACCTGCGCTTAAGTCAGATGCCTTAACATAAATTTTGGTATCTTTATTTTGTTTATTAAAATAAGTCACCTGCGCAAATCCATTGCTATATACATAAACATCCAAAAAATAGGCATTGCTTTCACAATAACCAACTTCATTGACATTAAAATATCTTGCAATTTTTCCTGAAGTCAGTGATGTATATACAGGTATCTGATTTTTTATTGGGTTAGCAATCAAAACATTTAAAACTTCTCTAGGTTGGGCTGATTTAACTGATGCATTAGATTGATTAGCGTTAAAATTATAGCCACCTGCACGTGCATTATATATATTAGCATTAGGATTTGCCGTAGTAATATTCAACCCACTAGCATATACTTCCATAGAACCGCTAATAAGCATAGTCATTAACAATGCTAAGATTTTTTTGTTGTTTTTCATAATCTCGCAACTCCTTATCTTCTACGTCTAGCTGTACCATCCATCTTCGCCAAAATGCCCATCTTGCCATATACTAAATCATCGGCAGCTTTAGCAATAGCATTATGAACCTGTTCTTGGCTAACTTCTTTCGTACCAAATCTGACCGTATGCCCAAAAGAATTTATTCCATCAGCATCGGAATACAAATCCAACTTCTTCCACTTAATTTCATTATAGGTACTAGTCGATTCGCCTTTACCTCTTGCAGCTAAAACTATACGCCCGGTTTCAACATCAATAAAACGAGCTACAACATTTGCGATAACTGTATGCTGATTATTGTCAATACCACCAATCGTATTGTTATCATAACCTATCGTTTTTTCTTTCAAACTACAGCCAACAACACTGCCATATAATATGTACTTAACACCAGTTAATCTGCCAATCTGTACAGCAGTCGCAGGATTAACCATTCCCGTCAGATTTAAATGATGCTCACTCATAATCGCCTGCATCTGTTCGCGTTCGATAATGGAAAATCTGTCACTATCAAGCAAAGCATCAAGTACGTAATCCGAAGCTACGCCAGCATCGGTCAAAGAAATCTGTCCTTGTACTCCTGAATCTGTATTAGTAGAAACAGAAGCATGATTGCTGAATGGCATAATAGCTATATTGGGATAATTCCCCAATCCTGCAAAACATGTTGAACTAATCAACACGCTCACCAGCAAAACAACTTGCATCAAAATTTTTCTCACCATCACGCATCTCCTCATCATTTATTAGCTTTCTGGTATTTTTTAGGAATTTCAAAAACCGACATATCCGGTATTTCTGTAGAAAATTCCAGCACATCTCTTAATCTGCTCAACTTCAATTCATGCTCATCATCATAAAAATTAAACGCCATAAATTTCAGTTCTTTGGTATCTGTATCAAAGAAAAACCAATGCTCAATTTTATCAGAACCGCCATATTTGTACATTTCTGCTATATAATCTTTGCCAAACAACTTGACTAAATTACATCTTTCTGGCAACTTTACCCCATTCTTTTTATCAGTTAAATACATCACGGAATCCCCATACAAATAGCTATACTCATGTATACCAAATTTCTGATGTCCACTTTTATCTGGTTCGCTATTTATACGCTTATTTTTTTCATATCTAAAGCCGTCAATCTCTAGTACCTTTTCCACAACCTTTTTCTTGCCTTTTGTTTCCAGATAATAGCTTGCGCCATTATTGAAAGCAGCAGTAATATATTCCAAATCGCCGCTAAAACCTGTTTTAAAAATGTGTTTACCACCGGGATTCATAAAATTTTTGTTTTCTACTGTCTTTAAATACGATGTCCCTTTAACAGAAAATTTTTGTCTATACGCTTCTGACGGCAGTTCTCCTTTATAAACATTACCTATCTGCAAATCAGCTGACTTAGCCCAAGAATGTACGTAATGCTCTTGCTGATACTTTGCCTGACTGGTTGCAATCGAAGAAATAACGGAACCCAGAAAACCACCAAATCCAGCTTCTGCTTTCGGCATAGCACTCGCACTAAATAACATGCTTGCCGTTAATACGCCACAAATCATTTTCTTCACAAACATCTACCCCTTTGTTAATTAAAATTTTAAAACGCCGTTTTTCATATCTTCAGCCAACTGTTTCATTACTTTTTTACTTACTTTTTCAAGAGCTTCCACAAACAACTGATTATTAAGCTCATCCGATCCGATGGCAACACCTTTGTATTTCCATAAACTTTCTTTAGAAGCCCCTCTTTGCTGCGTCAGCCAAACAACCTCACCGGTATCAGCTTTAATCAGACGAATAGTGACAACAGCATCAAGATACGGAGCTTTGTAGGAAAAATCATATGCCGGAAAAGGTGACATAAAGCTGCTTTCACCTGTGCCAAGGTAATCTATTGAACCATGCAATAAATACTCGGCGTGATGTGCTTCTCCTAAATATTTTGTTTTATCAGGATTAACCTTATCTCCGATTCTTTGCAAACAGGCTTGCCCTGCAACACCATCATAGATAGCATCAAAATCATCTGAGCCAACAATATTATCCACATTGCTTCCATTCAAGCTTTGCTCTGCAATAATGGCTTCTTTTACTGTGCTGCGCTCTACTAAATATAGATTGGGAAAATCCATTATATCGGATAGTAAAACATCTTCCATAACCTCAGCAGTTTGCCAGCTTTTATACGGAGTATTATCATCAAACGATAAAACTACCATACTTGCATCGGCAAAACATGTCGAAGAAATGCTTAAAGACAGCAATAAAGCTTGTACAATGTTTTTGATTTTCACAAAACATCTCCCCCGACTATAATTTTATTTCAAAGCGCTTGCTATTTACATTGTTGTCAAACTGCTTAAATTCCACAACAACTGCCTTAGCTTCATCGAATTGATAGTCACCAAAGCCATCATTTTTTACCATCTGCTTATGTTGATTCTTTATGCACATTTTAAGCTGTCCATCTGCATAGCACATACGCAAAACACCGGCTATAGGCTCAACCAGATCATAATCGTCATAATCATATACAATACCATTTTTCTGCCACTTGCCGCTTTGCTTATATTGAACCTTATACCGTTTCAGTTCTCCGGTAGCTTCTGTTATCGGTCCCAGCATAGAAAATATTTCGTCATGTATTCCCTGTACCTCACTACGATATGATTCAAACACCATCGCTGGTCCAAACCAACGTTCCATAGTACTTTTATTCCAACCAATCTTTTCAACGTCTATGGGCTTTTTGCTAAACGTATAATGATAATACTCTTTTTGCGGTTCGTTATAGCGTTTGATTAAATAATAGTTTTGCTTTTTTTCTCCTGTCTTTTCAACATATAGATGAATATATTTTTTATCACCTAACTGCGCCAAAACAGCTTCTTTACGCAAGCTTTCCTGTTTCTCATTGCTGTGATTGTTATAGCTCACGTTACTTACAATTTCATAATTGCCACTGCTAATTAAATTAATATAATGTTGTATAGAAATCTGTTGAGCACTACAATTATTACTTGCTAGTATACAAAACCCAGCAACTACTAAATATTTCAAAAAGCAACCCATCTACTCTACCTCAAATTCTTCGATTGCATAATCATCAATCACATTAAAAATGCTATCATCTTCTAAGTTATACAAAGTATTAACCTTGTTTAAAAAGTCAAAATGCTTGTCTTTGTTGCGATCGTAATATTGTTTGCTTATAGCATCTGAAAAGCAGATTAACGCCCCATCTTTGTAAAATAACTGATAATACCAAGTTTCACCAATAGGCGAACCATATTCATTTGTTTTTTGATAAGTATAAGTTTCACAAATCGTATCTTGCCCCATAGTATGTTTTGGTTCAGAACTTATTAGCGTAACTGCCCCTGTTTCCTCTGCTGGAAACAAAATACTATTAAATATCGTCGGAATTATCATATTCACGCACATTATTTGTGACAATCTAGGCTTATCATTGATTTTTTCAGCAGTTGTCCAATAACCACACGCATTATATCTATCTAAAGCATAGATTTTTCCATCTTTGATTACATTGATATCTTCATTTTGTATGTCAACCATACTGCTATTATAAAAATAACCAAAACTTAACGGAAACATTTGTACATTTGCTATAACACTTTCACGATATGAATTCAACTCTTCAGCAGTCAATTTTCTGCCATAAGGAACTGCTTTTTCTTTTCGGGTACCGAAATCATTACGTTGATAATATTTGTTATCACCTTTTTGTGCATAAATAAATTTATCAAGATTCTGTGAAGCACTCCACATACGGGGTTTTTGCTTCTTCGCAATTTCACCTTTTGCATCTTGCCGCGTCACCTGATACTCAATATAAAAGCTACCATCTGCATACTTCTGCTTCAAATCATCTGTGCAGCTTGCACTAACACTAGCCATAATCCCAAAACTCAACAGCACCATACCAATAACTTTGCTAACATTCATTTCTAATACCTCATTAAGATACAAGCAATTCCATCGTATTATTAGTTATACCTTCATTGAATAGGCCCAAACGGCTCTTTTCCTTCAGCATTCTCAGCAAAATATGCAGCTGCTGATTGCTTTCAATATCAATAACAGCTTTACCATTTTGATATTCGCGCATGTATACTCCCTGTACACCCTTAAGGCTTTTTAAGTCAGCAACCAGCTCTTCCAGTTTTTCATTATCATTTACAGATGCAATTATCTGCAGACCATCAAATGATTTCGCTGCTTTTTTTCTTAATATTTTCCCAACTTCAGCAGCAACATTAATAGAAGCATTTTTTAACGCTTTATTATTCGCTGTATTTTCAGAAATATCTATTCCCTGTCCGCGTACAGAAAAGGTTCCCTGTATGTTACCGGTAGCAAGCATTACAACTTTACCGGTAATATCGGCAATCCCACGCACAAGTTGCGTATCCACTGTCGTTCCGTCCTGCTGTGTAAGATTGATCTTTGCTGCATCTACATTACTTTGTGCAAGCACCAACACATCAACACCAAGACCTCCTGTATCTCCTATCAAATCAGTATCACCATTATAAAGACTGTTTAACAAAGATGAATTTCTCAGCTTAGCTACTATATTGGCATCCATAACATGAGAAAAACCCATACTTAACAGCTTACTGTTTACGGATTCTTCTGTTATATCATCGTAGCTTCTTTCCGGTGAACCATAGTCACTTGCTGTTGCATTCTTAAAAACCACTACACCAATCCGCGGATCTCCCAAGGCTTTTATCATTTCAATGCGGTTCATCAGCTCAGAATTTGGGTTTGTATTGACATCAATCTTCGCATGAACGTAGTAGCTGCCATTTCTTTTGCCCTCATCAAGCACACGCACATCCGTAATAAAGCCAACGGATTTAGCATAAATCTCATCACTTACCACCGAAGCCTGACTCACTAAGGTTTCGGAATTAATATATGTACCGACAACCTGCTCGACTGCATTACGTTTGGCATCGCGCAGCGCACTGTCACTGTCTTCACCGATACCGGTAACATCAGCAATCTGAGCATAGGTAATATTACTCAATGCCAGCAAAAGCATAGTTGTTACAATCTTCCGCTTCATCATATATCTCAGCCTCCCATGTATATCTCCAATACCCATTTTACCCCCCCCACTACACAATAGCGTTTCTACGACGTACTTGTCTATTAGTTCGCAAAGCATCGTCATATAGGGGGTATCTCTTATCAATGCTCGTATATATCATTATAAAAAATCCATTATACTTTTAATTTTAACCAAATTGCCATACATCTGACACATGTGACAACTTTTGTGACAGGCTTTTTGCATATTCAAGACTTTATTATTGTCACAATTTAGACTATAATATAAATATTAATTGATGAATTATCTTAGGAAGGGTTTTGCTTATGACATTATTTGCAGATACGCTCAAAAAGTATCTAGAGACCAAAAATACAACTATTTACACTATCTCAAAAATAAGCGGTGTAAACAGAACAATGATACAGCACATGAAGGTTGGCAAGCGTATACCTGCGAATGTTGCAGACGTAACTGCTATTGCCAAAGCCATGATGCTCAACCCCAGTGAAACAGCAGAATTGCTGCGCGCCTATCATATATCGCATATGGGTGAGGAGAACTATTTCCGTCGTGAACACGTCAGCAAAATCATCTCCGGTTTTTATGACATGAATTCTGCCGACGAGCTTGTAATCTCCACCGGCGTACAGGATATGCTCGAAATGAATGAAGCTCTGAAAATAATCAACGGTCAGGCTAATATCAATCGCATTTTAAAAGCTCTTTTGGAGATTGAAGCCAATAAAAAATCAGGCCACATCAAACTCATGGTGCAGCCTGAATATCAGTATGTTTTCGATTGTCTTACTTCTATTGATTTTAACCGCAATAACACTCTTGTGGAGGCAATTATCGTTTTTGACAAAAACGAAGGACATAAAAGCACAACCTACAATCTGAATATCCTGCAAAAGCTTGTGCCGATTTTATACCAATGCGAGGTTTTCCATCCCTACTATGTTTATGATAATGTTGATACACTGTTCAACAGCACCAGCATGCTGCCGTTCAAAATCATCACCAGTGATTTCGTACTGGCAGTATCCTATGAACAGGATAAGGCTGTGCTTTGCAATTCGCAGGATATGGTAGCACTCACCGGTGACACCTTTCAAAAAAGCCTCAGTGTTGCCAATCCTATCTGCCACACCTTCCATCCTACGCCGGAGGAATATTTGCAATCTACCTTCCTCAGCGATGAGGAAATAAACGCTGAAGAAGTGCATGAGCTTTTCTACCAGCCTTGCTTCCCCAGCTTCTGCCCGGAAAGTATCCTCATGGATAGATTGAACACTGACATTATCCCGCCAGAAATGCAGGGAGTTATTGCCGATTACTTTGCTAAAATCCGCTCAAAATATAGCTCTCACAGCATTTCCTTTACGCTTGAAGGCTTAAACCTCTTTATGGAAACTGGACGCGTAACAGAAATCCCTGATTTCATGTACACCTGCCTGACTCCGCCGCAACGCATGACGCTTTTAAAGAACATTATCAACAGCGTTGATGATGGCAGCTTCAGCCCAAGGATTGTGCGCAGTGATAAGCTTTCCGTGCCTTCGCCTATCTGCATTTGCGCGCCAAGCGAACAAAATATTATTATATATTACTTCAGTCCCAATAAAGGACAGTATATCTTCCATCTGCAGGAATTAAGCCTGGTACATGCATTCCATGATTTTCTGGTTTATCTTCCGGAAAGCAGTATGGTTTATTCCGAAGAGGAAAGCCAAGAGCTGCTGCATGCTGTCTACGAAAAATACAATAATCTTTATAATTGATAAGTAACATCAAATCAATTCTGAAATAAAACACAAAATCAGCCAATGAGCTTTTGCTCAAAGGCTGATTTTGCTTTGTGTATGAGATAATGTATGAGTATATTTAACAGAAAATCAGTGATAAATATCAACTAACCTCCCATTAAAATCAACTGTTCTGCTATCTGCTTCATACGCTGATGCTATAAGCTCTTGCAGAAGCAATTTTTTCTGTTTTCAAAAACATAAAAGCTTAGCGATTGTACTTATATTTCCATAAGTTTCCCCTTATTTATAAGCATATACACCAAACATTCCCTGTGTTTTCAGTTTTTGTGCCTGATTAATTCTTGAGCCTAATGCCAAATCCATTGTAATTTTGCTGAAGCCTGTTTGCATAAGTAAATCAGCATCCCATAATGGTCTTCTATGATTACTGATATCTAAAGAATTCTTTATAGCATTACACTCCTCTATCTGATTACAATCTAAATCTCCATGCAGGCCGTGTTTAGATACTTTCCCCTTTGCAGGTACCGAAAAATCCTTGTCACCGAAATCCGCATCAAAATTAGCTAAAATACCTTCCGGCTTCAGCACTCTGTACCATTCATTATACGCTTTTTCCAGATTGGGCAACGTCCATGTCAAATTTCGTGTTATCAATAAATCAAAGCTGTTATCCGCAAAAGGCAACTGCTGTGCATTGCTAACAAAAAAATCGGCATCTAAATTTAATTTATTACGCAAATCTATGGCAGAAGCTATCATGTTATCACATAAATCAATTCCCGTAACCAGATGGCCGGCACTTGCCAGCAGCAGAGCCATATAACCGGAACCTGTACCGACATCAAGAATTTGCAACTCTGTTCTGTCACCTATGATTTGTTTTAATTCTTTACTCCACAAATCATATTTTTCATTCTGCATTTCTGCAAAGCTCTGTCTGCTAAAATCATCGCTACGTTGTTCCCAATAGCATTTTATTCTTTCCAAAATAGTCTTTTCCATATAGGCTACCTTCCTCTATTCGCTACCTTTTATTAATCCCTTTGCAAAAATATCCACTGCATCGTCAATACGTACACCGGGACTTCTTATGGTATAAAAAGGTATGCAGTAAACCTGCCTGTTTTTTATACATTTAACATTTCGCAGAGCAGGATTGTTATAAACAGATTTAAGCAACATATTTTCATTTTCAGGCGAACATTGCAGGAAAATAATATCAGGCTGACTTATTAAAATTTCTTCATAGCTAATATATTCATTTTCACCAACAGCTTCCTGGTTTTTACCAATCACATCTGCCCCGAGTTTCGTTAAAATATCTCCTGCTAACGTTCTTGGTGTATAGATTGTTATTATCTTACCAAAATTGCCGACTACTAATACTTTTAAATGTTTCTTGGCAGCCAACTGCTGTCTGCAACGCAGTATTTTATTATTTATGCCTGCTACCAGACTCGCTGCCTTAGTCTCATTACCGACAATTTTTCCTAAATCAGTAATATATTGCAGCTCATCTTCTATTGTATGATGTGCTTTAAATTCAGCGCCGTTCATAAGGTTCATATAAATATTAACATTTCGCGCTTCCCAAAAGCTGCTGCTGCCGATTGACCTTCCTTTACCTGTAAAATCAAAAAGCCAGCCTGCTATAAAATCAGGATGCATCATCAAAACATTTTCCTGAGAAAAAATCTGCGTTTGTCTGACAGGAATCCTTTTATAAGCTTCCAGATAATTTGGATTTAAATGCTTTTCATTATACACTCCGGCAGCGGCAATAATTTTATCACCGGCACCTAAAGCTATAAGCGTTTCTATTGAATTCTGCCATAAAGCCACTATTCTCTGCGGATGCTGCGTAAACTTATATATATGTGGTTTCATTGAGCTGTCATAATTTTCAATGCTAAAAGCCACAGCTTTATCTGAAGCCGGTTGCCTATCAGTTTCTATTGATTTACAACCACTAATAAACAAGCAGCAAAGAAAAAACATTAAAATATATTTACGCTCCATACTTATACGATTCCTCTTTTAAAAATCCAGGCAGGAAAATATTCCTGCCCGAATTACAAAGCTAATTAAAATTTAAAGTTTGCTGTAACCATAAAGTTTCTCGGAGCGCCAAGGCCAACACTGTTATCACCGCTAGCGTACCAATAATTCTTGTTGAAGACATTATAGCACATAGCTGTAATAGTAGCATCATAACCGGCAATCTTAGTGTCATAGCTTGCACCCAAATCTAACAAAGTAATGGAAGAAATACCGATTGGCATTGCATAGCTGCTGGTATCATGGATACGTGTCTTACCGGTATAATTCAGACGGCTGATGAATTTTGTAGCTTTATCAGGTTTATAGGTCAAAGCCAGGTCTCCGCTCCATTTGGGAATACCGCAAACCTTGCGTCCATCATTTTTTCCGCCCTGAGTTTTACTTTTTTCTGCATCCATATAAGCAATGCCGAAAATCATATCCCATTTATCACTTAAAGCACCTACTGCAGAATATTCAAGTCCTTTATATTCATTTTCGCCATTCAAAGTATACCAGAATTTGCTGGGATCTTTGCTGTCAGGAACAGTAATACTGCTTTGCTGAGTATTTTTAAAAGCGCTTAACGTGTGCAGGAAAGCACCGCTCTTCATTTTTACACCAATCTCATTCTGTTTGGTTTTAGAAGGAGGAATAGTGCTGCCCTCATTCAAATAACCAGGTGATACTACACCGCCTTCACTGAAGGTTTCCGTATGGTTGGCATAAACAGTAGTATTCGGATTTACCTTGTAGGTCAACCCCCAAATCGGAGAGGTTGCAGAGCTTTGATCGCGTCTGCCGCTCGCAGATTTATCATCATTATGAGAAGTATCAACACTATGATGATGAACGCCACCGGTAATAGCCAGCTTACCATCCTTAGTTGTCAAAGTATCAATCAGGCTCCAGCCTGTCATAACTGTTGTATATTGCTTGGTAATCGGATCCCAGGTAATATTCGGTTTTGGAGTAGTGCATCCGGTATAAATGTTGCCACTGACAGAATACTTGTTGGCAGCAGTAACATTATTAACACGTGCTCTGCGGAACCAGCTGCGGTCAATATTAAGCGCATATTCATTTTTGAAGTTACCGATATCGAAATTACCCTTTAAGCCGGCACCAAAGTAATGTGTAGAATGATATACCGGCATTTGTGTATAAGTGCCTTTATAATTGCCTTTATCGTCAATAAGAGCACGGCCGGACCATTGCTGCAGCCAGCTTGTATAATCTTCTTTATGCCAGCCTGCATTAACAAAATAACTCATATTATCGGCAAATTTCTGCTCATGATTCAATACAGCAGTCCAGTTCTTATACGTATCATTAGACCATGTCGGGGACAAATTCTTTTTATTATTAGGTACACCCGGTAAAGAATTCATATTGCCTGCAAGATTAATGGTATTAGAACGGCCGTCTTCATTATCATAATCGTAGCCTGCCAGTAAATTCGTATTGCTGTGCTTGCCGACTCTATCAAGGTTAATATAAACATTACGCTGTAAATCATGGGTGCCTTCAACAGACAGGTCGCCGGATGCATTCATAGCATTGACACGAATGCCATATTCTTTATTTTTGCCAAAGCGTTGGCCTACATCAATACTCTGAGTCAAATAATTATTAGTGCTCCAGCCAAGCTTTAAATCAGCATTAGGCTCAGCCTGGGCCTTTTTGCTTACCATATTAACTACACCGCCGGACTGGGTAGACATGCTGGTGGACATACCGGTGATACCGATTGAAGGACCAGCAATAACCGAAACAGTATCAACAAAATTATAAGGCATCTGCATCTGATGGCTCATGCCCGGTACACCATTCAAGGTCCATTTCATGCCATGAGAGGATAAGCCTCTGATAGATACGCTGGTATCCATAGAACCATGAGATGCTCTTACAGCGGGATCAAGAGCCAGTGTATCCAGCATACCTCTGCCAGGCTGAGAATATATATCTAAAGCTTCCTTGGTAAAGGTAACCTCATGCAGAGGAACATCCAAGGTATCCTTTTCACCTAAAAACATACCTACTTTTTGTCTTGTCTGCATCATACCACCGGCAAGATTTCCGCGTTCAGCCTCAACAACGACCTCACTTAAATTGTATTGATTCATTTTTTCAGCAGCATATGCTCCGCTTACGGCAAAAGCACTCATTAAAACTGATAATGTTACTGCTGTACTTAATAAGTTTCTCTTCTTCAATTCACGATACACCCTTTCTTGCTTTCATTGTAAAATATGATAATCTGATTCAAAAAGCAAATACCCTACTCATCAAATTGGTAATTGCTTTCATTAGTAAACAATGTTATTATAATGCTGTGAGTAACTCACATGTCAAGGAGGTTTTTCCAAAAATGAAAAAAAATAATTACCTCACTATAAAAGAATTCAGCACACTTACCCATACACCTATTGATACTCTAAAGCATTATGACAGAATCGATTTGCTTAAGCCTGCTTATATAGGTGAAAACAATTACAGATATTATCTGCCGGAGCAGGCATTTTTATTAACCCGTATTCTATTTGGTGTAAAAGCCAAAGTACTTCTCAGTGAAATCAAAAGTATTATTCTTGATGATAATCCGGATAAATCTTATAATCATTATATTCACATAAACGATAACCTTCAACAGATGATAAATGAGCTGCAGGCTATCCAAGGCACAATTGCAAGTCTGAAATACTATTATGACCTGACAATCAAAAATCCTAGAGAAAAAATATTTATAAATTACTTTCCGGAATGGTTTATTATCTGTTCGCCAAGCCTGAGCCTGAATACAGTTGCAGGCAGCGCAGAATCAAATATTGCGGATAATCTGTTTATCAGAGGATTTCATAACGGTATGTGGCCTCATTACCAGTTAGGTTGCATGTATACTGAAGCAAATATAAAAAATAATTCCTTTGATAAGCCAACCTATTGTCTTAAAGTAGATCATCCGGAAGAATTTAATCCTGATGAGATAGTTTTTGTCCCCAACGGAAACTATTATTGCTTTCTTATCAATGTTGGTGGGAAGGGTTTGAGAAGTGCAGTTAATATTTTCCTGCAAAATTTAGCCAAGGAAAAGAAAAAGATTCAAGGCAATATTTTCATCATAGATGTTATTAATAATTTTATCACTTCCACACCAGAAAACTACTGTACTATGATTTACGCACGCCAAGCAGACGAGGATAAATAATTATGACTACCGAACTTCCAATTGCCGTAATTGCATTAAAAATTAACGCACAAACATCAATCTCCAATTTCAGAAGAAACCCTGATTTCTTTGCCAGCTTTTCATTCTTTTATAATAAGCTGTTGACAGATCTGTATAAGCATCCTGCATGTATAGAAATAAAGCAACAGGACAATACTATTATTATTCTTTGGAATCTTAGTAAAGCAAATGCAGAAAGCATCCTGGCAAAGCATAAAACTATCCATAAAATATTACGCGAAACCAACAAAAGCTTTGCCAACTGCCCTATAAATTACCTTATAGTTCTGGAAGCAGGGATTTGCAATATTATTAAGCTACAGTATAACAGTAAAGCACCTGCCTTTATTATGCAAAGCGATATGATAGAACGCACGCAAAAAGTTCTCTCCAGCATTGATGGAGCAAAGTACCCGCAAATCATGTTTACGCATGATTTCTACAAGCTTTTGCCGGAAAAAGTAAAAGCAAAAATCTTCTGTCCTTATTACTTCTTTCACATATGCTGTTACAGCTTTAAGCCGCATCGTTAAGTAAAACTATAGCCCAAACGGCCTTTGCGCACCACAATAAAACAGCCTCACAGTTTCCTGTGAGGCTGTTTTTGCTATATACTATGCAATTTTACATTTCCGAGAATTGGTCCTTGCCTACGCCGCAAAGAGGGCAAACCCATTCTTCCGGTACATCTTCCCAGGCAGTGCCTGCTGCAACACCGTTATCGGGATCGCCAACCTCAGGATCATACACATAACCACAAACGTCACATACCCATTTTGCCATTAGCTTCGTCCTCCTCTTGCCATAGCCTGCGCTTTTAAGAAAAGCTAAGCGCGAGCTACCTAATAATTATTATTTTTGACCTATAATTATTATAGCATAGTGTACGAGGATATTCTGCAAAATAGCTGTGAACCTTTTTACTGCAGCGCCTGCTGCTTTTCCGGCAAATCCAGGCGGAAGAAGTCGTACAACGTCTGCGCCGCCGCATGGTTCATGCCTTCTACCGCAGCCAGCTCTTCAACGCTTGCCGCCCGCATGGCGTCCAACGTTTTGAACGCCTTCCACAGCTCCTGCCGACGCTTAGAACCGATTCCCTCCACATGGTCGAGCACGGAAACAAGATTGCGTTTACCACGCAGCTTGCGGTGGTAGGTAATAGCAAAGCGGTGCGCCTCATCGCGGATGCGCTGAATGAGGTGCAGCGCAGCGCCTTCACGGTCCAGCATGATGCTTTCGCTTTGGTGCGGCTTAAAGATTTCCTCCTCGCGCTTGGCAAGGCCTACAACCGGCAAATCGTCAAGGCCAAGGCCGCGGATAACCTCCAGCGCCGAGCTCAGCTGTCCCTTGCCGCCGTCGATAACCACCAGGCTGGGCAAGTCCTCATAATCCCGGTAACGGCGGTAGACAACCTCCTGCATGGATTTGAAATCATCAGGCTTGCCTTCTGCCGAAACTATTTTATATCTGCGGTAATCCTTCTTGCTGCTGGTGCCATTGCGGAACACAACCATGGAGGCAACAGTTTCACTGCCCTGGGTATGGCTGATATCGAAGCAGTCCATGCGCTCCAGGGGATGCTCCAAGCCCAAGGCCTGCTGCAGCTCTTCGGCAGCCTGCAGGTCATTTTTCAGCGACAGGCTGCCCTTACGCAGGCGTTCATTAAGCAACTTGACGGCATTTTCATTCGCCAGCTTCAGCAAATCCTTTTTTACACCGCGCTGCGGCAGCAGCAGCTCCACCCTTCGCTGTGCCTTGTCTGCCAGCCAGGTTTCAATAAGCTGCTTTTCTTCCTCCTCTGGCAGGTACGGCAGCACTACTTCCTTGGGAATAAAGGTTGCTTCGTTATAATACTGTTTGACGAAGGCTGTCATAACCTCCTGCGGCGTATCGCCGCCGTCGGGCATAAAGAAGTTATCCCTGCCGATGAGCTTGCCCTTACGCACGAAGAATAACTGTACGCACAGGCCCGTCATATCCTGCCCCAGGCCGAAGATATCCATATCACCGCCGTTATTGGTAACAGCCTTCTGCGCCTCGTTCAGACGTGCCACAGCCTGCAGCTGGTCGCGCAGTCTGGCAGCCTCCTCAAAGGCGTAGTTATCCGCTGCCTCCTGCATCTGCTGCTTCAAATCGCGCTCCAGCTCCGTGGTGCGTCCGTCCAGCACCATGCAGACGGATTTAATCATCTTATGATAATCCGCCTTGCTGATATAACCGGCACAGGGCGCAAGGCAGCGCTTAATGTGATAGTTAAGGCATGGTCTGTCCGGGTTCATTTTGCGGCAGGTACGCAGCGGGAACATGCTACGCAGCAGCTTTACCGTGGCATGCATGGCACCGGCGTCAGCATACGGTCCGTAATAACGTGCACCGTCACGCAGTTGCCTGCGCGTCACATATAAACGCGGGAAATCCTCCTGCAGCGTAACCTTAAGATAGGGATATGTTTTATCATCCTTTAGGCTGATGTTGTAACGCGGGCGATATTTTTTGATTAAGTTGCACTCCAAAATCAGTGCTTCTACCTCACTGGAGGTAACAATCGTTTCAATCTCCGCGATTTTTGCCACCATCGCCTTCACCTTCGGCGTATGGCTGGCCAGATTACGGAAGTAGCTGCGCACGCGGTTTTTCAGTACAACAGCCTTGCCGACGTAGATAACCTTGCCGGAGGCATCGTGCATCAGGTAAACGCCTGGCTTTTCCGGCAGTACGGCCAAGGCCTTTTTTATATTGTCGCTAAAGCCTGCGGCTAATTCTGTCATACATACCACCCGTTCTTTTTCGCCTTCGCCAGCTCCTGCTTGATGTACTGTCCGGTGTAGGATTTTTTGACCTTCGCTACTTCTTCCGGCGTACCGCTGGCCACCAGAGTACCGCCCTTGTCGCCGCCCTCGGGACCGAGGTCGATAATGTAATCCGCCACCTTGATAACGTCCAGATTATGCTCGATGACGATAACGCTGTCACCGCCTTCAACTAGGCGCTGCAGCACCTCCAGCAGCTTGTGCACGTCCGCAATATGCAGGCCTGTCGTAGGCTCGTCCAGGATATACACCGTGCGTCCCGTACTGCGGCGCGAAAGCTCCGTTGCCAGCTTAACGCGCTGCGCTTCGCCGCCGCTCAGCGTCGTCGCTGCCTGTCCCAGATGAATGTAGCCAAGACCTACATCCTCCAGCACTGCCAGCTTGCGGTAAATGCGCGGCTGATTCTTAAAGAACTCGCAGGCCTCGCTCACCGTCATATCAAGAACCTCAGCGATGGATTTGCCCTTGTAATGCACCTCTAGCGTATCGCGGTTATAGCGTGCACCGTGACAGACCTCGCAAGGAACGTAAACGTCCGGCAGGAAATTCATCTCTATCTTATTCATGCCGTCGCCCTTGCAGGCCTCGCAGCGTCCTCCCTTAACGTTAAAGCTGAAGCGACCGGCCTTATAGCCTCGCAGCTTGGCCTCGTTGGTCTGGCTGAAGAGCTCACGGATAAAATCAAAGACGCCGGTATAGGTTGCGGGATTGGAGCGCGGTGTGCGTCCGATTGGGGACTGGTCGATGTTGATAACCTTATCCGTATATTCTATGCCCTCGATGCTGTCATGCTCGGAAGCACGCAAGCGCGCACCATTGAGCTTGGCAGCCAGGGAGTTATAGAGAATATCGTTTATCAAGGTTGATTTGCCGCTGCCGCTCACGCCTGTTACCACGGTAAAGACTCCGAGCGGAATGCTGACATCAATATTTTTGAGATTGTTGGCGCGAGCGCCATGAATCGTCAGCATCCTGCCATCGCACTCACGGCGATGCTTGGGAACCGGGATAAATTTGCGGCCGCCAAGATAGGTACCGGTAACGGATTCCGGCACCTGCTTAATTTCTTCTACCGTACCTTGGGCCACAACTTCACCGCCATGCTCGCCTGCTCCCGGACCGATGTCGATAATCTGGTCGGCAGCATACATTGTTTCCTCATCATGCTCGACAACAATCAGCGTATTACCCAAATCACGCAGGTGCTTGAGCGTTTCCAGCAGCTTGCCGTTATCGCGCTGGTGCAGACCGATGCTAGGTTCGTCCAGAATATACAGCACACCTGTCAGGCCGCTGCCTATCTGCGTTGCCAGACGGATGCGCTGCGCTTCGCCGCCGCTCAGCGTACCGGCGCTTCTGTCGAGCGTCAGGTAATCAAGGCCTACGTCATTGAGGAACTGCAGACGCGCCATAATCTCCTTCAGCACCTGATGCGCAATTATTTGCTGCTTCGGCGTCAGCACAAACTTTTTAAAGAACTGCAGGCAGTCGCGCACCGTCAGCGCCGTCACCTCGCAGATATTTTTTCCGCCGATAAGAATTGCCAGAGCCTCCGGCTTCAAACGGCTGCCATGGCAGGCAGCACAGGGAGTGCTCGTCATAAACTCCTCCAGATCCTGACGCATAGCATCGCTGAAGGCTTCACGATAACGACGGCGCAGCACGTTCAAAATGCCGTCAAAGGTTGTGTTATGCTCCTTGACCTCACCCTGCAGATTTTCGTACAGGAACTTAAACTTGCTCTCGCCGGCACCGTCCCACAAAAGCTGCTGCATCTCGGGCGAAAGCTCATTCCATTTGGTGTCGTAGCTATAGCCGTAGGCAGCAAGCACTGCGCCCAGCTGTTTCATGAAATAGGAATTCAGATTGTTGCTGAAGCAGGCAATGCATCTGTCCGCAAAGCTTTTGTCACCGTCCGGCACAATCAACGCCTTGTCAAACTCCATATGCATGCCAAGACCGGTGCAGTCCGGGCAGGCACCGAAGGGATTGTTAAAGGAAAACAGGCGCGGTTCAATCGCCGGCAGGCTGATGCCGCAGTCATTGCAGGCAAAATGCTCGCTGAAAAGCTGCGTTTCCGTTGCTTCTCCCAGCGTTGCCACCTCCGCAAAGCCGTCTGCCAGCTTCAGCGCCGTTTCCACGGAGTCCGTCAAACGCTGCCTGATGCCTTCACGCACCGCCAAGCGGTCGATGACTACAGAAAGGCTGTGCTTTTTATTTTTCTCCAGACGGATATCCTCATCCAGTGTGCGCACCTCACCATCAATAAACATACGCACATAGCCTGCACGCCGCATATCGTCGAGCACACGCATATGCTCACCCTTGCGCCCCCGCACCAGCGGTGCCATCACCATAAAGCGGCTTCCCTGCGGCAGCTCCAGCACCTTGTTGACTATCTGCTGCACGCTCTGCTGCTCAATGAGCTTGCCGCATTTAGGGCAGTGCGGTTCACCTGCGCGTGCGAACAAAAGACGCAGGTAATCGTATATTTCCGTGACCGTACCTACGGTAGAACGCGGATTACGGCTTGTTGTCTTCTGGTCGATGGAAATTGCCGGACTCAGGCCTTCGATGTAGTCCACATCCGGCTTGTCCATCTGTCCCAAAAACTGGCGGGCGTAGGCCGAAAGTGATTCCACATAGCGGCGCTGGCCTTCGGCGTAAATCGTATCAAAGGCCAGGCTGCTTTTGCCGCTACCGCTGAGGCCTGTGATAACTACCATTTTATTGCGCGGTATTTCTACCGTTATATTTTTCAGGTTGTGCTGTCGCGCACCCTTTACAATTAAAAATTCTTGCATATTTTTTACCTCTGTTAAATCATGAACGAAGCTTCTAAAGCTGTTGATATCGATAGTATGTTTATATTATAGCACACTGCTAGGGTAAACGCAGTAAAAATGCTTTTCCGGAAAATTACGCTAAAAGTTAATTTTTATATTAGGTTGCACTAAAAGCAAAACCCTCGGCTTACAAATTCACTGCAAACCGAGGGCGTTCTTTGTTTTAAATTGTCATTATTTCAGGCACTTTTCTTATCTGCCAGCTCTTTTACATGAGCCTCTGTTATCTCCAAAATGCTTGCTATCTCTTCTACCGACATTCCTTTAGCTGAAAGCTTTATCACAATTTCTCTCTCTGCTTTTGCAACAGCCATTTGTGCTCTTTTCTCTGCATATTCTTCAATAATATCCTGCATGTAAGCTTCACGCTCCTTTACATTTTTCAAATATCCGCATTTGGCAGCTAATTAACTATAATGCATATTTCTCAAGCCAAGGTGGTTGCAGTACGCAAATATTATTTTACCTCTTCATACAGCGCGCGCACGCAGGCATCTGCCAGCGCACCGATGCTGGAAACGCTGCGCTCCTGCGGCAGTCCGGATGCATCATAGCCAAGCGGCAGCTCTGTGCAGGCGGTCATTACAGGGATATCACGCTCAGCCCACAGCTCCTCTACCAGCTCTTTCATAATAGCGCCGGCCTTTGCCAGCTGATTAGCCTTAACGCAGTTGATAACCTCCTGAGATTTATCGCTCTGCTCCTCATTCGGAATGTACAGTGTCAGACCGCGCTTTTCGGCATATTTCTGATACAGTCCGCAAGCACGTGTGCCTTTGGTAGACAGCATCCAGGCACCCTTTTCCGGAGAAAGCTCTTTAGCAGCCTTAACGGTTTCGTCAACGATATGCAACAGCGGTACCGGCAATTCATCAGCAAATTGGTCGATAAAGAAGTGTGCGGTATTGCAGGGAACAGCAAGCACATCAGCACCCATATCGCACAGCTGCAGCAAATCAGCCTTCAGCTTCGGCAGCGGAGATTCACCCTTGCCGAAAATTGCTGTGCCGCGGTCCGGAATATCGCAGTCACCAATCATATATACAACAGGATGCTCCTGGTCGCAGCTTGCCGGGCATCTCATAGTGAACTGACGCAAGAACTCTGCAGCTGCTGCAGGGCCAAGGCCACCGACAACACCTAATTTTTTACCGTTTTTCATCATTTTCTTTTCGCTCATATATACCTCTTCTTTCCTATTCAGTTTCGCTTATAAGATTAGTAAATTTCTTATAATTTTAGCACACCGGGCTGTTATTTGCAAATATCATCAGCCTATCTGCGTACACAAAAAGCCGTTGCCGGCCACCCCGCAAGGTGACAAGCAACGGCTAACTTTTGTTATTTATTTGCTAAGCCAGGAACGTACATTAGAAGAAGTTCTTGCTTCCTCTTTATTGACCTGCACCTGTTCAGGCGCATAAAGCAGCAAATCATCATTAATTTTTTTCACATCGGCATTAATGATGTAGCTTACACCGTTCAGATAATCAAAAATACGATATCTGAGTGCTTCGTCAACTGCATCAAAGCATACCATAATGGCACTGCCGTTCATCAGCGAATCAGCATATTCACGCACGTCCGCAAAGGATTTCGGTGTACGCACCATAATATTCAGATGTCCGGATTTCAACAGACGCGGACGGGTATATTCCTCCTGCTGCTCTTCCATTTCATCAGACCAAAAGAATTTCATTGCTGTATTTTTTAAACCCATGGCCATCAGCCTCCAAACCAAAACAGTTATTTAGACTATTATTCGCTGCCTATAGGCAAAAGTCCTGCTTAGTAATATTAATTGTAGCAGATTTTTAACAGATTGTCAAAAATTATGCCTGAACATTCTTCATACGGCCACGCATCTTGCCGCGCTCCAGACGATCCAGAACCTTCTTACGCATACGGATGCTCTTCGGAGTAACCTCAACCAGCTCATCGTCGTTGATATGCTCCAGAGCCTGCTCCAGAGAGAAGGTCTGAGGCGGAATCAGACGGATAGCGTCGTCACTGCCGGCAGCACGCATGTTGCTGACATGTTTCTTCTTGCAGGGGTTAACGTCCATGTCGTCCTCACGGCTGTTTTCGCCAACCAGCTGGCCTTCGTAAATCTTTTCAGCAGGAACAACGAACATGGTGCCACGCTCCTGAGCGTTGCCGATACCATAGGAAGTGGTTTCGCCGGTTTCAAAAGCAACCAGGCTGCCACGGGTACGGCCGGGGATTTCACCCTTATATTCTTCGTAACCGGCAAATACGTGGTTCATAATGCCGTTACCTTTAGTATCGGTGAGGAACTGGTTACGGAAACCGATCAGGCCGCGAGCAGGAATCTTGAATTCCATACGCAGATAGCCTGCCATTTCGGTCATGTTCTGCAGCTCAGCCTTACGCAGGCCCAGGCCTTCCATAACAGCGCCCATGAAGTCCTGCGGTACATCGATAGTCAATGCTTCCATAGGCTCCATCAGCTTGCCGTTTTCATCGCGGTGCATAATAACCTTAGGTTTACCAACCTGCAGCTCAAAGCCTTCACGACGCATGGTTTCAATCAAAATGGACAGATGCAGCTCGCCACGGCCGGCAACCTCATAAGCATCCGGGCTTTCGGTCTCGGTAACACGCATGGAAACGTTGGTCTTAACCTCTTTGAACAGACGGTCACGCAGATGACGGCTGGTAACAAATTCACCTTCACGGCCCGCAAACGGACTGTTGTTAACGTAGAAAATCATAGACAGGGTAGGTTCGTCAATCTTGATGCCCTTCAGAGCTTCCGGATTTTCGCTGTCAGCGATAGTGTCGCCGATGTTAGCGTCCTGCAGACCAATCAGAGCAACGATATCACCTGCTTCAACCTCAGGCACTTCTACACGCTTCAGGCCCTGGTAGGTGTACAGACGGCCGATTTTGCCGTTACGGTTGCCTGCTTCATCCATCAGAATGATGTTTTCGCCGTTGTGGATGGTGCCGCGAACTACACGGCCTACAACGATACGGCCTACATAATCATCATAGTCCAGGGTGTTAACCAGCATCTGCAGCGGTGCATTAACGTCAACATCCGGAGCAGGAATGTTTTCCAGAATTACTTTGAACAAAGGCTCCAGAGAATTGCTTTCCTCGTCCATGGACAGTTTGGCAATACCGTTACGGGCGGAAGCCAGAACAACTGGGAACTCCAGCTGATCTTCATCTGCATCCAGCTCAATGAACAGGTCCAGAACTTCGTCAATAACTTCATCAACACGTTGGTCGGGGCGGTCAATCTTGTTGATTACAACAATCGGTTTCAGGTGCTGTTCCAATGCTTTACGCAGTACGTATTTGGTCTGCGGCATCGGGCCTTCATAAGCATCAACCAGCAGCAGTACGCCATCAACCATGGTCAGCACGCGTTCAACCTCGCCGCCGAAGTCAGCATGGCCCGGGGTGTCCAGAATGTTGATTTTTACGCCGTTGTGCATAACAGCGGTGTTTTTAGACAGAATGGTGATACCACGTTCACGCTCCAGAGCATTGGAGTCCATAACACGTTCTTCAACGCGCTCGTTAGCACGGAAAACGCCGCTTTGCTTCAGCATAGCATCAACCAGGGTCGTCTTGCCATGGTCAACGTGGGCAATAATTGCTATATTACGAATATCGTTTCTAATCATTATTCCTTTTCTCTCCTTCATAAAAGACAAGAAAAAGGATGCTTGTCAAGTGCATCCTTTCACAGTATTACTAAACTATTTTATTATATGCTTTTTCCGCCATACTGTCAATAAAATTGTCTTGAAAGTTACAGAAAAGCTTGTAAGATGCAAGGCAAAGGGATTAGCGACAAAGCCTTGCATAAACTATTTGCTAATAAAGTAGTATCTTGCTAAACGCAGACATTAAAAAAGCCTGAGAGCTGAACTCTCAGGCTACGCTTGCTATGGCAGGGGCACTAGGACTCGAACCCAGATCGACGGTTTTGGAGACCGTTGCTCTACCATTGAACTATGCCCCTATGGAGCGGAAAACGAGATTCGAACTCGCGACCCCCTCCTTGGCAAGGAGGTGCTCTACCACTGAGCTATTTCCGCATTGGCGACCCGGATGGGACTCGAACCCACGACCTCCGCCGTGACAGGGCGGCATTCTAACCAACTGAACCACCGGGCCAATGTCAGTGTGTCTGACAGTTATATATATTACCATACGTTTTGCGTTTTGGCAAGAGGTTTTTTTGAAAAAATTTTAGAGAAAGTTTTTCAGCGCCAATTTATCCACTTTACCGCTTTCATTATGCGGCAGCTGCTCCATAAAAACAAACTGCTTGGGCAGCTCGTAATCCTCTAAGGTTTGCCGCAGCAGCTTAACCAGCTCCTGCTTGCCGTATTCACGCGCCGCCCCCACAAAAGCAATAAGCGCATCGGCATCGTCCACATGACGGCAAATTACTGCAGCCTCCTCAATGCCCTCCAGCTCGGTCAGCGCAGTGCACACCTTAACGGCAGAAACCTTGCGTCCGTTGACGCTCACAATATCATCCGTGCGCCCCAAAAAGTGCAAGCGTCCTTCCGCATCCAGATGTCCCCTGTCCTTCAGGGAAAACGGCAGCGAAATTTCCTCTACATGATAAGGCGTATCAATGAAAATTTCTTCATTACAAACGCTCACCTGCACGCCCTTGAACGGACGTCCGATAAGCGTGCGGTCATCCGTCATTTCCGCAGCCTTGATGTAGGTAATGTAATTCAGCTCGCTGGCGCCATAGTACAGCGTGATATCCGCATTTGGGAATACCTGCAGCAGCTTGTCCGCCTCCTGCCTGCCCATGCTCTGCGAGCCGCTGATGATACTGCGCACACGCACATCAGGCTCGCGCAGAAACTTAGGCAGCAGCAGCAGCTTGGACGGAATCAGGTAGATTGCGTTCACCGCATAGCGCTGCATCAGCTGCAGCCAATGGCGCGGACGGAAGCGCTGCGTCACTGCCAGCGTACCACCTGCCGCCAGCACGCCCATATAAATATTAAGATTACCGGTAAAAGCCAGGCTTCCCTGACAAAAAATTACTGTCTGCTCATCAACGCCGAAAACACAGTTCTGCTCCGGAAAAAAATCCGCCCAGCTATGATAGCTGCGCCACAACAGCTTGCTTTTGCCGGTGCTGCCGCTGGTCATAACGCCCATGCAGGCCGCTTGCGGAATATCGTCGCAGCAAAACTGCTGCTTTTTGCTCACTTCGGTAGCAATAACCGGCACAGTTTTTGTTCCGCTGTAGGCCAAAAAGCTGATTAACTGACGGGCAATACTGCTTTCGTGGATAAAAACCGTCGGAGCGCTAAAATCCGCTTTACTGCGCAGCCTGCGCGCCTCCTGCGCCAGTCTTGCATAGGTATATTCTTCTTCATCCTCTACAAGAGCGAGCTTATCCTGTTTTTGCTGTGCTATTAAGGTCAAGTAATCCATGTGCTTCACTCCACTCTTTCCAGCAGCAGCGCCGTTCCTACGCCGCCTGCGGCAGCTACGCTTGCGGCGCCATAGCGACCGCCCTTCTGCTTCAGTGCCTCCAGCAGATGCAGTGTAATTATGCCGCCGCTGGCACCATAGGGATGACCGTAGGCTAGCGCCCCGCCGAACACATTGTATTTGTCAACGCTGTGCGGAAAGCTGCGGGCAAACAGCACATCAATCACAGCAAAGGCTTCATTCAGTTCAAAGTCCGCGATATCCTGCTCCTGCAGTCCATGCTTTGCCAACAGCTTTTGCAGTGCGGTAACTGCAGTACGCGGACTTATCAAGGGATCGCCGCCGCAAGCTGCGCTGCCCAGCACTCTGGCCTGCGCCTTTAAGCCGTGCTCCTGCAGATATTTTTGCGAGCACAGCACTACAAAGGCCGCACCGTCGTTAATCAGGCAGGAATTGGCCGCCGTAATAAATTCGCCGCCCTTCAGCACCTTAGGCATTCTGTCAAGCAGTCGCTGGCTCATGCGCGGTCTGATGCCTTCGTCCTTAACGGCACCGCATACCGGAGCGATAATATCCTGCAGCAGCCCCTGCTCGCGCGCCTGCGTTGCAAGCGCATGGCTGCGCAGCACCCAGCTGTCCATTTCTTCTTTAGTAATGCCTTCGCGCTTGGCGGCAAGCTCCGCTCCCTCCAGCATTACCGTTTCGCGGTGAATGCCGGGCATGAATTTAGCTACGCTGTACCATTCGTCTCCCGTATAATCGGGATGATTGGGATTATAGCCACGCCTTGGCTGCGTAGAGCTGCTTTCAAAGCCACCGGCAATAATTACATCAGCCTCGCCGCTGTTTATCTTTGCTGCGGCAACAGCAATGCTTTCCAGGCCGCTGCCGCATTGTACGTCCACCGTAAAGGCCGGCACCGAAATATCTACTCCTGCCGTCAAAGCCATCAGGCGCGCAATATTGCCGCCGGCACCCACACCGTTGCCGGCAATGATATAATCAGGCTCGCGCAGCTGATATTTTTCCATCACCTGCTTAAGCACCTCCGCACCCAGCACCTCCGCCGGGATATGACGATACATACCGTTGACTACGCCTACGTAGCTGCGCAGGCCACCTAAAATATATGCATTTTCCATCTTAACACCTCTATATCCGAAAAAAGCTGCCTGCCACCTGCCTTCCGGCAAATAGCTGACAGCTCTTAAATTATACCTTATTTATCTGTTATCAGTAAAGATACGGTTAATCGGTCCTGCGATAACTGCGGCAGCCAAGCATTTAACAATATCCAGCGGAATGAAGGGCAGCGCGCCTGTCAGAATCGCCTTGTCCCAGGGCATACCGGTAATCAGCTTCAGCTGTACAACGCCGAACACATAAATCAGCGGAATACCGATAACGCAGCCCAGCAAAGCATAACGCTTGAAGTTGTATTTTTCTCCTTTGAAATATGCCAGGAAAACAGCGGTAAACAAGAAGCCGATAATATAACCGCCGGTAGGTCCGAACAGCTTGCCCGGTCCCGCACTGCCGCCGGTAAATACCGGCACGCCTGCCAAGCCTACCAAAAGATAAACCAGCATGGTCATAAAGGCCTGCTTAGCGTTCAGCACATAGCCTGTAAGATTTACAATCAAAGTCTGCAATGCAAGCGGAGAAAGTGAAAACGGCAGCGGAATAATAATATATGCGGATACGCAGTTCATTGCTACCATCAGCGCCATCTTAGTCATTTCCGCAGTCTTGTTGACGCTTGCTCCTCTATGATTCTTATTGATTTCTGTACCAGAAGTTGTCATTTCCATACACCAGCCTTACTATAATTCTTTAATCACAAAAACATTTATTGCTCCCATATAAGCAGCAAGCTGACCTTCTGTCCTGTAGATACACAGCTCGTCGCCTGCGTAAACAGGAGCAAGGAAGCTGATGCGCCAGTCCAGCTCTGTCAGCGCCAGCTCCTTCTGCAGCCAGGCAGCCATGCACAGCCCCGGCACTATAGGATGCTCGCCCTTATGGATGACGTTTTCGTCACCGGTATAGGTAACATAGTCTGCTATTTCCTGTGTTGTAAAGGTGTGCTTTGTCAGCAAATCGCCCTTAATCGCCTCGGGCTCCAGCGGCTTCGTGCCTAATTTATGCTTAGGCAGCACCAAAAATACCCGCAGCTCCTTAGCCAAACTGCCGTCTGCCGCAGCTCCCGCTACGCGGATGATTGATTTGCGTTTCTTCGCCAACAGCACCTGATTCGCCATAGCCTCTGCAGGCTGATGAATATGTGCTTCTGCTCCTGCCAGCACCCAGCCGCCGAAGAATTTGGCATCGCTGTCCGCCAGCTTATGTGCAAGCTCTAACATTTTTGCATTTTCCTTTCATCTAAGCAGCTTACTTATATCTGCTTCACGTGCTTTATTATAATGCAAGCAACGCAAATAGTCAACTTATTACACGTCTTCGGTTTACCATTACGCCAAAAGAAATGCCGCAAAGCATTTCCCCGCTCACAGAAGGAAGTAAACCGCTCCTCCTATCAGCAGCAGGCCCAGAAAATTGTAGTACAAAAAAGTTCTTACATATTTTCCTGCCTGCGATGGATGCTCTGCAGCATAAAGTTTATAGGAAATAACGCTCGCCATCGAAGCGATCATCGTGCCCAGACCGCCGATGTTAACACCCAAAAGCAGCGCGTCTGCTTCCTTAGTCAAGCCTGCCAGCAGCATAGCCGCCGGTACATTGCTGAGGAATTGGCTGGCCAGCAGTCCGGTTAAATAGGTGCCTGCCGCACTGCCCATCAGCGATTGCTGCAAATAGCTTACCGCAGGACTGTGGCTGATGTTGCCGATGAATACAAAGAAACCGGCGAAGGTCACGAGCAGACTGTAATCCACCTCACGCAGGCGACGCCAGTCGCACAAGGCCACTACGCCTGCTGTCAGCAGCAAGGCCCACAGCTTGTCGAACCAATGCAGCACAGCGCCGATGTTTAATAAAAGCAGTCCCAAAAAGAGCAGCAATATTCCCTTGGGAGGCTGCTGCAGCTTAGGCAGCTCCAGCTTCAGCACGCTGTCCTTGCCATGGAATAATAACAATAGCAAATACGCCAACGAAATTATTCCCGGCACAGCCATTACGGCGAAAAAGCTGCCGGCGGTATAAGCATAATGCGCATATAAAAACAAATTCTGCGGATTACCGGGCGGCGTCAGCATACTGCCAAGATTGGCAGCCAGCGTCTGCAGGATAATAATCCGCTCCATATCCATTTTTAAGGTTTTGCCTATAACCAGCGCCAATGGCACGAAGGTCAGCAAAGCCACGTCATTCGTCACAAACATCGAGCTGACATAGGTAACTGCCAGCAGCACCAGCTCCAGCTGACGCTTGCTGCGGCACTTGTTCAGCAGCTCCACTGCCAGCCAGTCCAGAAAGCGTATCTCCTTCAGCTCCGCTACCACCAGCATCAGCGAAAGCAGTATCGCCAACACGTCAAAATCTATATAGGCAAGCTGCGGCCTGCTGTAAAGGCTGCTGACAGCAGCCAAAATAACCGCTATGCACAAAACAGGCTCACGCCGCCAATAATTCTTTATTTTTTGCATCAAGAAAAAGTCACTCCCAGTTAGCCTGCGCCGCGCACAGCGCCAGCGCTGATACGCGCGCCGCCCCTGCGTCAAGCAGCACCTGTGCTGCTTCCGCCAGCGTGCTTCCCGTAGTATAGATATCGTCGCAGAGCAGTACATGCTTACCGCGCACCTTGGCATGCGGCAGCAGGGCAAAGCAGCCTGCCAGCTCCTGCTTTCTTTCTTCCGGCTTCAGCTCGTACAAAGGCTCCGTATGGCGCACCCGCTCCAACAAAACCTCCATGCCCACGCTGCGTCCCTCCAAGAGGCCCGCAAACAGCTCCTGAGGCACATCAAAGCCACGCTGCTTGCGTCGCTCAGGCGCAGTCGGTACGCAGGCAATAAGGTCAAACTGCTGCAGCCAGCGCATTTTGGCCGCGGGCAACGCAAGCTCCGCTTCCTCACGCAGCAACGGCAGCCAGCCTGCCTCACCCTCAAATTTAATTTTGTGCAGCGCATCCTTAAACACGCCCTCATATTTATAAAGCAGCAACGCACTGTACAGAACATCCGTCGGCAACGGTGCTGCCTGTCCCGCCAGATATTCCTCACGCGGACAGCAGGGCAGCTGACGCTGCAGCAGATATTCCCTGCGGCACTGCTCGCAGACATAGCCGTTATCAATATTAGTCGCACACACAGCGCAGCGTCTGGGAAAAATAAGCTCCTTCGCCACACGCCCGTAATAAGCAAAATCTCTTAACCAACGCTGCATCAGAACACCTCGCTGCTTTCCTGCAGACGCTCAGCCAGCAGGCTGTAACGCCTTTTCGTCTTGTCGTTTTCCACAGCGGTACGCACCGCGTTTTTGCTGCCGACAATCAGCACCTTTTCCTTGGCTCTGGTCACAGCCGTATACAGCAGGTTGCGCTGCAGCATGATGTAATGGCTCTGCACCATGAGCAAAATAACGTAGGGATATTCGCTGCCCTGCGACTTATGCACACTCATAGCGTAGGCCAACTGCAGCTCCTCCACCTCACCCTGAGCGTAGGTAACATAATCGCCCTCAGGACGCTCCGGAAAGGCTACCGTAACATTTTTTCCGTCTATTTTAATTACACGGCCGATATCGCCGTTGAAAACATCCTTTTCATAGTTATTGCGAATCTGCATAACCTTGTCACCCACACGCAGTACATTACCCGGTATGTTTACCTCAGGCTTGGCAGCAGACGGCGGATTAAGATATTTCTGCAGCAGCTTATTCAGATTCTGCACGCCGCATGGATTCTTATGCATAGGTGTCAGCACCTGCACCCTGCGCCAGTCACCGCCGGACGTAAGCTGCGCATAGGTACGCGCCACAAATTCCGCAGCATCCTGCTCGTTGGCAAACTCCTCCAGCGCAAACTCGCTGTCGGCACCGGCAAGAAACTCCGGCATCTGCCCACGGTTAATCTTATGGGCATTGCGGACAATCGGACTTACCTCTGCCTGACGGAAAACATTTTCCAGACGTACAACAGGCATTCTGCCCGAACGGATCATATCCTTAAGCACCGAGCCTGCACCCACGGACGGCAGCTGGTCAACGTCACCGACGAAAATAAGACGGCAGCCGCCGGGAATTGCCTTAAGCAGATGATATGTCAGACTGATATCGAGCATCGAAGCCTCGTCGATAATAATCGCTTCCGCATCCAAAGGATCGCTGTCATCCTTGCCGAAGCACAGGCCGTCACCCGTAGGCTGATATTCCAGCAGACGATGTACCGTTGCCGCAGGATGACCGGCAGAATCCGCCAGTCTGCGTGCGGCACGTCCGGTAGGCGCGGCCAGCAGAATGCGGCAGCCAGCCTGCTCCAGCACATTCAGAATGCCTTTGACAACAGTTGTTTTACCTGTACCGGGACCGCCGGTGAGAACGAAAACGCCATGCTCCAGCGAAGCATAAATTGCCTGCCGCTGCGCCTCTGCCAACGTAATCCCTGCATCACGCTCCCACTTGGCAATAACCTCGTCCGCATTCACGCGTGTCACCGGCTTCGCCTGGTCACGCAGCTTCAGCAGACGGCGTGCGGTCTGCACCTCCGCCGTATAAAGATATTCCGGATATATCAGGCGTATACCGCCCATTTCCTCCGTGCGCAGTAAATCCTGCTCCAGCAGGCTGCTGAAAACATCCTGCACCATGGAAGTATCTACCGCCAATGCTCTTGCCGTTTCACGCACCAAAAGCTCCTCCGGCACGCAGGTGTGTCCCACGCCTGCAGCCTGCGTCAGCGCATAAGCAATGCCTGCGCGCAAGCGTTCCTCGCAGTCATGCTCCATGCCCATAGCCATGGCAATTCTGTCCGCAGTTTTAAAACCAATGCCGGTAATATCCTCAGCCAGGCTGTAGGGATTTTCCTTAATGCGGGTAATCGCCGTAGCGCCGTAGGTTGCCTGCAAGCGAGCTGCGTAACCGCTGCTCACACCGTGTGCTTCCAAGAACACCATCAGCTCGCGCAGACCGGAAAGCTGGCTGTACGATTCACCGATAGCGGCAGCCTTTTTGGCGCTGATGCCGTGCACCTGTGCCAGACGTTCGGGATAGGTACCTAAAATTTCCAGCGTATCCGTTCCGAAGGCTTCGACAATTCTTGCCGCCGTCACAGGGCCGACGCCCTTCACCGCGCCGGAAGCCAGAAAGCGTTCAATGCCTGCTACCGAAGTCGGCTGCAAAACCTGCAGTGACTGTATATCAAATTGTCTGCCGAATCTGGCATGCTCAATCCAGTTGCCTTCCATAGCCACATTTTCGCCCATATACGGCGCATTGCCATGATAAACAGCAGTAAAGCGTCCCTGCGCCTTGCTTTCCATACGCAGCACGCTGAACATGCCGTCATCGCTTTGAAACACTATATCATCAACTATCGCTTCCAGCTTTTCCATTTTCTCACCGCCACACAAAACAAATGTTTTAACTATTGCTATTATTATAACATAGTTTTCTCAATTAGGATAGCAATTTGACTTTACAAGTATTATAATTTTCGCTATAATTGAATAAGATATGCACTATATATTGTTTCCGGCAAATCAGCGTCCTGTGCCTGAGCCGGCATTGTATTATTGTAACTATAAACATGAGGAGTTTTACACATGCAACCCAAAAAATTTACAGGAAAATTAATAGCCATAGATATGTATAACTGCGGCGTAAACGAAGTCAACGACACCGAAAAGGCAAAGACTCTGCTGCAGGAAGGCTGCGATGAATACCGTATGAACAGCCGCGAGCTGCTTGTTTGCCAGGAAGAAGGCCAGAGCGAATATTCCATCTCCGTACTCTGCAAACAAGGTCATGTAACTCTGCATGTATATCCTAAGCTCGGTTTTATTGCTGCGGATATTTTCAGTTGCTATGATGATGCCGACCCTGCGGGCATGGCACGCTATCTGCGCAGCGCTTTTGACTGCGACAAAGCCAAGATTACCCTGCTGGACCGTGGCGATTTCGGCAGCAAATACGATATGAAGCCTAACCACCGCTCCAACATCAAATTCATCCGCCGTACTCAGAACGTTACCAAAAACGTCGGCGCTCAACTGAAAAAAATGATGCTCAAGCCCCGTGGCATCTAAACGGGACTATAAAATAAACTTTTCCAGGGGTTGTATGAACAGCCCCTGTTTTTTCTTAAACCAAAGGAGATTTTTCACATGAAATATTTAATGTGGGATGTAGACGGCACCCTCATTCTGTCCGGCGGTGCCGGCAAGGATGCCATGATTAAGGTTATCAAGGATTATTATTTTCTGGATGCCTTCGATTTCAACAAATCGCTGGCAGGACGCACTGACTCTGACATTATCAAAAGCGTTGTTACCCGTCTGCGCGGACGCTGCAACAGTGCGGAAGCAGCAGGCCTGCTTATCCGCTACCATATGGAGCTGCCCAAACAGCTGCCGCTGCACAAGGGCCGTGTTTTGAAAAACGTGGAGAAAACACTGCAATACTTCTGCCAGGCAGACAGCCGTTACTGCAACTGCCTGCTCACCGGCAACACCAGCACCGGCGCTCATCTCAAGCTGCAACATTTCGGTCTGGACCAATATTTTAACCACGAACACAGCGTCTTCGGCGAAATCAGCGAAAACCGCGAAATGCTGGCTAAGGTCGCTTTCCATCGCCTGTATATGCAAAACGAGAAGGCCAAACCCAACGAGCTTATTTTCATCGGCGATACGCCTAACGACGCGCGCTGTGCCAATGCCATCGGCGCACCCTGCCTGATTATTTTGGAAGGCTCCGGCTATAAGCCTGAGGATTTTGCCGAGGTTAAGCCTTGGAAGATTATCGACTGTCTGCCGGATGATCCCAAGCAGCTGGAGCTTCTGCTGGACGAAGCAGAAAGCTATGCAGGAGGGCAAAATGCGTAAGAAGATTTTCAAGACTGTGCTTACTCTCCTGGCTCTCGGCTTAAGCAGCACAGGCCTTGCCTACAGTAACAGCGATTTAAATGCGGTACTGAACGGAGCAAGCTGCCCCGGCGGTGACCTTTCCGGTGCCGATTTATCAGGTATGGATTTATCCGGACGTGATTTTACCAACACCGATTTTACGGAAGCACGCCTTGAATCTACCAAGCTGGACAAAGCCAAGCTGCAGGATGCCTGCTTCCAGAGCGCTCTGTTGCCCAACGCCAGTCTGCGCGGTGCTGATCTGGCATATGCCAACTTCCGCTATGCCAATGCCTCCGGCAGCGATTTTACCAACGCCAACCTGCAGGGAGCATATCTCAACCGCTGCCAGCTGCGTGGCGCACATCTGCTGAACGCTAATCTGCAGCAGGTCAAAGCGCAGGAGGCTTCTATGGACGGCGTACAGGCCGATTACGCCAACTTCAGCTTCGCCAACCTGCCCTACAGCTGGCTGCGCCGTGCCAGCCTGAAAAATGCAATTTTTCATGGCGCTAACCTGTACAGTGCCCATCTGGAGCGCAGCGACCTGACGGAAGCAGACCTGCGCAGCAGCAAGCTGGGCCACAGCAATTTGAACAACAGCAAGCTGGATAAGGCATTGCTGGATAAAGCATTTTTAGAATACGCTGACCTGCGCGGTGCGGACATGAACTATACTCAGTTCGGCACAGCATTTATGGATAATGCAAAATTAGATAAGTAAAGCGTAATACATACAGCAAAAAAGCTCCGACAATTGCCGGAGATACCCATAAAACAGTAAACATTTAGTAATCCCGATTTTCAGGAAAAGCGCGGCGTGACTTTGGTCACGCCGTTTCCTATTGTGTCAATAAATTCAACGAAATACCACGGGAATCTTTTGACTTATTACCGGCTTTAATCCCATATTCACCTGATTATTTAGAAGGAAAATTCAATTCTAAAGATATAATTGACACTATTGGAAAGCCAGAAAATGAATGATATAATAATCATGTAAATAGTGTACAAACTCTATGTTGAAAGTGCTTTTTAACACAGAGTTTGCAGCATGTACTGCGATACAGCTAGAAATGGAGTGTAAATGTGAAAAAGAAAGATGAAATGAATCAGGAATCCAATATTATCATTTATACAACAGAAGATGGATTAGCGAAGATTGAGACAACCTTTGACGGTGATACAGTATGGCTATCCATTGACCAAATGGCTGAATTGTTTCAGCGAGACAGAAGTGTTATCGGTAAGCATATAAGAAATATTTTCAAAGAAGGCGAATTGCAGAAAGAATCAGTGTGGGCAAAATTTGCCTACACTGCCGCTGACGGAAAAATATATCAGGTAGATTACTATAATCTTGATGTGATCATTTCTGTCGGCTATCGTGTAAAATCGAAACGTGGCACACAGTTTAGAATTTGGGCAACCAATATTCTCAAAGAGTATATGCGAAAAGGCTTTGCCATGGATGATGAACGTCTGAAAAATCTTGGTGGCGGCGGTTACTTCAAGGAACTTTTAGAACGTATTCGTGATATTCGAGCATCAGAAAAGGTATTTTACCGTCAGGTTTTAGAAATTTATGCTACAAGCATCGACTATAATCCTAAAGCAGAAATTTCTATACAATTTTTTAAGAAAGTCCAAAATAAAATCCATTATGCGATTCATGGGCAGACTGCCGCAGAAGTAATTTATAACAGAGCAGATGCGGAAAAAGAATTTATGGGACTTACCAGTTTTGCAGGAAAGCAGCCAACCTTGAAAGAAGCTGTTGTTGCAAAAATTATCTGGATGAAAAAGAACTACGCGCTATGGGACAACTTTTATCCGGATATCTTGATTTTGCAGAACGACAGGCGGAACGAGAACAGGCAATGACCATGCAGAATTGGGCTGAACATCTGGATCGTATTCTAACAATGAGTGGAGAGCAATTGTTGATTGGAAACGGAAGCGTCAGCCATAAGCAGGCGGTTGATAAAGCAACCGGAGAATATAGAAAGTATAAGGCGAAAACGCTTAGCGAAGTGGAAAAGGATTATCTGGATTCGATAAAAATACTGGAACAAAAAACTGAAAAAAATTAACCTAACAAGTAAATATCTTGTATTGGGATTCTGATACAAACGAGAATAGTAAGATGGAAAGCAAAAAAGCTCCGGCAACTGCCGGAGCTTTTTTTGTGCAACCAGTCAGGAATAATCCTGTTTATTAATCGTCAGTCCTGAGGATAAAACCCAGAAGGAGCATAACTGAGATTAATCATAATATTTTTCACTTGTGTATAGTGGTTCAAAATCATCTTGTGAGTTTCACGGCCGATACCGGAGGTTTTGTAACCGCCGAAGGGAGAATGCTCTGGAATCTGGTTATAGGTGTTCACCCACATACGGCCGGTTTCCACGTTGCGTGCCACACGGATAGCCTTGTTGATATCCTTAGTCCAGACAGCACCGCCAAGACCGTATTCACTGTCATTAGCCATAGCCACAACCTCGTCCTCATCGTGGAATTTGATAACTACGGCAACAGGTCCGAAGATTTCCTCCTGTGCCACACGCATATCATTGGTTACATTGGTAATCAGCGTAGGTTTCATGAAGGCACCCTTGGCCAGTTCACCCTCGGTAAAGCGTTCACCGCCGCAGGCAATAGTAGCGCCCTCTTGCTTAGCAATTTCAACATAGCTCAGGATTTTCTTGATTTGGGTTTCGTTGATTTGAGAACCCATCTGCGTATCATCATGCCACGGCAGGCCCACTTTAACCTTATTGAAGGTTTTGACTAAAGCCGGTACGAATTTATCATAAATGGTATCCTGCACAAAGATACGGCTGCCGGCGCAGCATACCTGACCTTGGTTAAAGAGAATACCTAATTGAGCGCCGTCGATGGCCTGATCAAAATCGCAGTCATCGAAATAAATATTGGCACTCTTGCCGCCCAGCTCCAATGTTGCCGGGATAATGCGTTCTGCCGCAGCCAGGCCTACATTACGGCCAACCTCGGTGCTGCCGGTGAAGGCCAGCTTGGCAAAGCCCTTATGCTCCAGCATATATTGACCGGTTTTGCTGCCCGCGCCGGTAATAACATTGAAAACACCTGCAGGCAGTACGCCGTCAATCAGACGTGCAAATTCCAGAATGGAAAGGCTTGCTTCCTTAGAAGGCTTCAGTACGGTGCAATCGCCTGCTGCCAGCACCGGCGCCAGCTTCCACGCTGCCATCAGGAACGGGAAGTTCCAAGGGATAATCTGACCGACTACGCCGATAGGCTCACGCAGGATGATGGACAGGAACTGCTCGTTAAGTACGGAAGCCTGACCTTCCTCAGCCAGAATGCAGCCGGCAAAATAACGGAAATGCTCTGCCGCCATCGGAATATCTACATTCATAGTTTCACGGATAGGCTTACCGTTATCCATGCTTTCTACCATTGCCAGATGCTCTTTGTTAGCATCAATAATATCGGCAATTTTATTCAGTAGAGCAGCACGCTGTGCCGGAGTAGTCTTTTTCCAGGTTTTGAAGGCTTCCCAGGCTGCTGCGGAGGCTGCCTCTACATCCTCGCGGCTGCCTTGGGCGCAAACCGCCAGATGGCTGCCGTCTGCAGGGCTTTCTGCATTATAGGTTGCGCCGTCGGATGCGTTGCGCCACTGTCCGTTAATATATAAACCATATTGTGCTTGTAATTTTACTTTTTCCATAATAATGATAATCCTCCTCATTTGGCTCTTACCCTTCACGCCGTTGTGACGGGACTTGTTTTTGCGATGTCACTATTGTATAATCAAAATGGTTCTATTAAAAGAATCAAAAAGCAAAAATATTTTAGAACCAAGGAGAACCAGCACCTATGTTAACATACGACTTAGATAAACGCGGCAGCACACCGCTCTATGATTACTTATACCAATGCATCCGTCAGGATATCATCAGCGGCAGGCTGCAGGCAGGCGAACGCCTGCCCTCCAAGCGCACGCTGGCACAGCATCTGAGCGTGGGCATCATCACCGTGGCCAACGCTTACGCCCAGCTGGCGGTAGAAGGCTACATCACCTCGCGCGAAAAGAAAGGCTACTTCGTAGAAGACGTCAGCAGTTACCGCGTGCGCCGCAAGGCTGCCGCAGCAATGCAGCCGGAGGCAGCGGAGCGCGAATACTTTGCCGACTTCAAGGCCAACCGCATCAGCCTGCAAAACTTTCCGTTGGCGACCTGGACACGCCTGATGCGAGAAACGCTTTCCGTACACAACGAAGAGCTGCTCAAAACTGTTCCCTACAAAGGCGTTTACGAGCTGCGCAAGGCTATTGCCGCCTACTTGGCACACAACCGCGCTATGCAGGTCGACCCTTCGCAGATAATCATCGGCGCCGGCACAGAATATCTTTACGGCCGCCTGCTGCAGATGTTCGGCCACGCCTGCACCTTCGCCATCGAAGAACCGGGTTATAAAAAATTTGCCTCCATCTCCGCCAGCTTCGGCAACCCTTGGAAATATATTCCTATTGACGATAATGGCCTGATGATTGACAAGCTGGAGGAAAGCGGTGCCGACGTAGTACACCTTTCCCCCGCCAACCACTTCCCCACCGGCATTGTTATGCCCGTAACACGCAGGCTGGAGCTGTTTGAATGGGTAAACCGCATCCGCAAGCGCTATATAATTGAGGATGATTACGACAGCGAATTCCGTTACACCGGTCGCTTCATCCTGCCGCTGTACGCGCAGGATACGCAAAGCCGTGTCATCTATATGAACACCTTCTCCAAAAGCCTTGTGCCCTCACTTCGCATCAGCTACATGGTGCTGCCGCCGCGTCTTTTGGAGCGCTACGAACAGACCATGAGCTTTTACAGCTGCACCGTATCCAGTTTTGAGCAGTACACGCTGGCACGCTTTATTTCCGAAGGCTATTTTGAACGTCATATCAACAAAATGAAAAACTACTACCGCGAGCAGCGCCACAAAATTTTGGCTGCCATCCACTCCTCGCCGCTGGCCGCCGTTTCGCAGATAACCGAACGCAACGCCGGTACACATTTTGTACTGCATATCAACACAAAACTGACGGAAGCAGAAGTGCGCAAGGCAGCACTGGCAGCAGATATGTGCCTTTCCTTCTATTCTGATTACAGCCATAACACCGAAGAAAATAACGGCTGCACGCTCGTTATCAATTACGCTGCCATCGAGGCAGATAAAATTGCCGCGGTAATAGAACGATTAAGCAGCCTGTTCCCCGAATGCAACCAGATAAGCTGAATAATTACAGACCAGATGAAATATAATAAAAAAGCATGCACCGCTTCTTACAGCAATGCATGCTTTTTGCTTTAAAAATTACAGCTCAATTTTCTGTACATTGGCAATAGCCTCTTTAGCTTCCGCAATGATACGCTCCATAACATCCTTGCAGGGCAGAATATCATTCAGCACGTTCAGGCTCTGACCGCACATAACGGTACCGTTGGTAACATCACCTTCCACAAGACCTCTGCGGTTGGTGCCTGTACCCATAGCCATCAGCTCTTCTTTGGGAGCACCGGCGATTTCACGCGCGGTATAAGCATCGGTAAAGGCGTTAGAAAGGCAGCGTACACCAAGATTACGGCTGTAGCCGGTTGCTACGCTGTCAGTATCGGTTGCCTTGACAATAGCCTCCTTAGCAACAGGATTTGCCGGGCATTCCTCAGTCAGCAGGAAACGGCTGCCCATCTGCACACCTGCGGCACCCATCAGCAAAGCTGCAGCCAGCGCACGGCCGTCGCTGATACCGCCTGCAACAAGCACCGGAACAGATTTAATCTGCGGCAGTACGTTTTCCATCAGCGCCATAGTAGTCTGCTTGCCGATGTGACCACCGGCCTCCATACCTTCAATAACCATAGCGTCAGCGCCTGCAGCTTCAATGCGCTTTGCCAGCTTAACATTAGGTACTACCGGAATAACCTTGATGCCTGCAGCATGAAAAGCAGGAATGTGCGGTACAGGGTTGCCTGCACCCAAAGTAACAAAGGCTACCTTTTCTTCGCACAGCATAGCAATGATTTCCGCAATGTTAGGAGCCATCAGCATAACGTTAACGCCGAAGGGCTTGTCGGTCAGAGATTTTGCCTTGCGCACCTCGTCACGTGTCCATTCCACAGTGCGGCCGCCGCTGCCGATGATACCGGCACCACCGGCGTTGGAAACTGCTGCAGCCAGCACAGCGTCACTCGTCCACGCCATACCGCCTTGGATAACAGGATATTTTATACCTAAGAGCTCAGTTAATTTAGTTTTCATGATAATCACCTCGCAACAATTTTACACGCCTATTATATACTATTCTCCACGCAGTAATCGTGAATTATTTTTAAACTTTACCAAGTTTGTAAAGAATGTAACTAAGATGCAGTTTTAAGGTGCAAACTTACACTTAATTGTAGTTTTTTGTCCATAAAATTTGACATCAGGCTATAAAAATTGTAAAATTTTATGAGTACCCTGAAAGACTTCGGGACTGTTATTTTTTATTTTAAACCGTATTGGCTGCAATAAAAAGCATTAAGGTCGAGGCGACTTGATGTATATGGTGCTTTATCAGCAGCTTGCTACGTTCATTCCACGCAGGCTGTTCAGAAAGTGCCGGAGACGAAGAAGGTCGTCGATGGCGTACTCCTAGTGCGTCGAGGAAACTTGATGTATACGATGCTTTATCAGCAGCTTGCTACGTTCATTCCACGCAGGCTGCTCAGAAAGTACCGGAGACGAAGAAGGTTGACGATGGCGTACATTCTGTACGTCGAGGAAACCTGATGAAGTATACGGTGCTTTATCAGCAGCTTACTAAGTTCATTTCACGCAGGCTGCTCAGAAAGTGCCGGAGACGAAGAAGGTCGTCGATGGCGTACTCCTTGTACGTCGAGGCGGCCTGATGATGTATACGGTGCTTTATCAGCAGCCCGTACGGTAGTACTATTAACTTAAGGGAAAGAGGTCAAAGAAACATGCGCAGTACACAAGTAAAAAAAGGTTCAACCCGCGCAGCCCATCGCTCTCTGTTCTATGCAATGGGTTATACTGAAGAAGAATTAAAGAAACCGTTAATCGGCATCTGCTGTGCCGCTAACGAAATCATTCCGGGGCATATGCATCTGGATACCATCGCTAAGGCAGCCAAATACGGCGTGCTGGAAGCTGGCGGTACTCCGATTGAGTTCCCGGCTATCGGCATCTGCGATGGCATCGCCATGGGCCATGACGGTATGAAATATCCGCTGGCAAGCCGTGAGCTGGTTGCAGACAGCATCGAAGCTGTTGCTAACGGCCATGCGTTTGACGGCTTAATCCTGATTCCGAACTGTGATAAAATCGTTCCCGGCATGCTGATGGCAGCAGCCCGTCTGAATATTCCGACCGTTGTTGTCAGCGGCGGTCCGATGCTGCCCGGTCGTTATCAGGGCAGAGATATCAGCGTATCTACTGTATTTGAAGCTGCCGGCCGTTTTGAGTCCGGTCAGATTGATAAAGCAGAACTCAGAGAAATCGAGCATTGTGCTTGCCCCGGCTGCGGCAGCTGCTCCGGTCTGTTCACTGCAAATACCATGAACTGCCTGACTGAGGTTCTTGGCATGGGCCTGCCCGGCAACGGCACTATTCCCGCTGCTTATAACGGCAAGCGTATTGCTTTGGCTAAGCACGCAGGCATGGCTGTTATGCGTCTGCTGGAGGAAAACGTTCTGCCTCGCGACATCATGACGCTCAACGCTTTCAAGAATGCTATTACTGTTGACATGGCCATCGGCGGCAGCTCCAACACTGCGCTGCATTTGCCGGCCATCGCTCACGAAGCAGGCATCGACCTGCCGCTGGAGCTGTTCGATAAAATCTCCAAGAAAACTCCGTACCTCACTAAGATGAGCCCGGGCGGCAGCCACCACATCGTTGATTTGAACGAAGCCGGCGGCATTCCTGCTGTAATGCACGAGCTTGACCGTCTGAAGCTGATTAAAAAATCCTGCCAGACTGTCAGCGGCAAAACTGTCGGTCAGATTATCAAAAATGCGGAAATCCTGCGTCCTGAGGTTATTCACAGTGTAGAAAATCCGTACAACAAAACCGGCGGTATCGCTGTTCTGAAAGGCAATATCGCTCCGGAATGCAGCGTTGTCAAGGAAAGTGCGGTTGATCCTTCCATGAAGGTCTTCAGCGGTCCGGCTAAGGTTTATAATTCCGAGGACGAAGCTATTGCTGCAATTTGCGCACAAAAGGTTGTTTCCGGTGACGTTGTAGTTATCCGCTACGAAGGCCCGAAGGGCGGCCCCGGCATGCGCGAGATGCTGAACCCGACCTCCGTACTGGCAGGCATGGGCCACGACAAGGACGTTGCTCTGCTTACCGACGGACGTTTCAGCGGTGCTACCCGCGGTGCCTGCATCGGTCACATTTCTCCGGAAGCACGCGAGGGCGGTAATATCGCATTGATTGAAAACGGCGATATCATTGAAATTGATATTCCGAACCGTACCCTGAACGTTAAGCTGAGCGACGAAGAGCTGGCTGAACGTCGTAAGAACTGGGTTTGCCCGCCGCCGAAGGTTAAGAGCGGTTACCTGGCACGCTATGCTGCTTTGGTTACCTCTGCTGCTACCGGCGCTGTGCTGAAGGTTCCCGGTCAGGACTAAAAGAATTATATAAGCTGAAAAAGCAACTCCCCATCTTTCTTACCGCAAGGTAAGACGGATGGGGAGTTTTTGCATAAGAAAAACCGTTGCGCCAAATAGCACAACGGTTGATTATTAATACTCAATTTTGCTCCAGCAGATAAATATCGCTGATTTCCTTTACTGTGCGCACATTATTCGGCAACGGACCTGCCTTCTGCACGCGACGGTATTCCAAACCGCGCACCAGCAGATATTTTTTGCTGCCATCACGCAGCGCATCTGTCAAAGCACCTGTCTGCGGAATCATTTCGATACCTGGCTTGCCTGCATAATACATAAAGCCCGGACGCAGGAACTTATCGACATAAATAGGCGTCTGCTGCTCACATTGCTCCTTATATACACTGCTCATAGTTTTTACACTGAAGCGGTCGGCAATCACAGGCAGAACAAAAGCAAAGGCCACGCACATCGTCACCGCGCCAATCATCACATGCAGCCAGGAGGCCAGCTCGATATCGCGATAATACAGCAACGTGAAAACTGCCGCTGCACCCAAAAGCAATGTCAGCACTCCCAGCATCACCAGGCTGAAGTCAGCCTCCGACAGATACTGCGCACCGATAATCCAGCCCACGCCGAGCAGGACAAACATAATACCGCTGCCTGCCGCCCAACCGTAAAAGGTTGTATTATGGCGCAGTCTGCTTTGCATTCTCGCTATATTCCAGCCGATTATTACCGCCATAGCAGGGAAAAGCGGCAGGATGTAAGACACCAGCTTTGTTTTGCAGATAGTAAAGAACAGCAGCACGAAAATCCACCAAACGTGGAAGAACAGCAGCTTGCGCATATCATCTATACGGCTTTCGCTGACGGATGCCTTCGCAGCCTGCCACAGCATACCGGTCCACGGAAATAAGCCTAAGATTATTACAGGAAAATAATACCAGAAGGTAACGCGGTTAGCATGCTCAGCCGTCGTAAAACGCGTTATATTGTGAAATCCCAGGAAGGTATTGATAAATTCCATGCCATGCACGGTATACATAGCGTAATACCAGGGTGATGCAATGAGAAAATACAGCAGCAAACCACGGATAACATGCATGCGCAAAATCTCACGCAGCTGGCCCATAACCACCAGATACAGAAAAATTATCGCACCCGGAAAAACTATACCGATAGGACCTTTGGTAACAGTAGCCAGCGCCATGCACACATACATCAGCCAATAACGCTTATGGATAAAGCTCAGCAACGCACCTGTCATAAAAAATAGCAGCGTTGTGTCTGTCACCGCCGCCTTGCCCATATAGAAAAATTCTACACAGCTTGTAAGAATCATCGCAGACCAGAAGCCTGCACGTTCATTAAACAGCCTTGTGATACCTACATACATCATCACAGAGGTACCGCAGGCCATCAATGCCGCAGGAAAGCGGGCCGCAAATTCGCTGTCACCGAAAAGAAACTGAGCAACAGCAACCAGCCAATAATACATAGGCGGCTTATCATACCAGAAATTGCCAAAAATTCTCGGTGACAAAAAATCACCGGCAGCCAGCATCTCTCTTGCTGTTTCCGCATATACGGGTTCATCCGGATCCAGCAGCGGAATGCTGCCGATACCGAACATAATCATAAATAACGCAGTACCTGCTACAATAAGCAGGCTGTTTTTTTCAATCTGATTCATCAGTTTCCATCCCTCAACATAACTTCAAAACTCATATGCCAACTACTCATTTTTCTTACCCTCGGTAGTTTTACTCTTGAGCGATGCCATATTCAGCACATCGCTGCCAAAAGCTCTGATTGTTACTACCGCTCCCAGCATAAAGGGCAGATATTCTGCCGTAAAGCGCCAGAGAACTGCCATAATGCCTTCAACACCGTTAGGCAGAATATTGGAAAACAGCACCAAGAAGCCTGCCTCCGCTACACCGCTGCCACCGGGAGTAGGCGAAAAATAAAGTATTAAATTCAGCAGCACCATGCGTCCCATTACCTGCTGCAAATCAAAATCAATATTCAGACCGGTGAAATACGCAGGCACAGTGGCATAAATAAAGAGCAGGCTCACGCCGGATTCGATAAACGCACGGAAAACCATCTTCGGATGCTTGCCCATAACTACAACGGCATTTTTAAATTCGTTATACCAGATAAAGCAATTACGCTGCGTAGTAAACGACAGCTTGCGGGTAAACCACATAATCGCCCGCTCCGGATAACGTGTTTGCAGCAAGGAAATTACGATTATCGGCAGTGATATAAACAGCACCGAAAGAATCGTCAGCACCGACGCAGGCATCCATTTTACTATATCCTCATCGCTGTGCAGCACCACAGGCACCAGCAGTATAAGAAAGATAATGGACATGACCGTGCGCACCAAAATTACTACCGTAGATTTGGCGACAGGCACCCCGGCCTTACGCATAAACATAACCTGAGCGATAGCACCGCCGCTGGCACCCGGCGTTACCAGCGCCAAAAAGTAGTTGCTCAGAACTACATTCACTATCTGATGAAAGGTCAGCTTCTCGTCCGTCACCGAAGCCAGGGTTATCAGACGCAGGCCGTCAAAAATCAAGCCTATCGCAAGGCATGACAAAGCCAGCAGAATACAGCGAGGCTCGAACATCGTCAGGTATTCCAAGGTCCGTATATCAAATGTAAAATAAATAACCGCCGCCGAAATCAGCAGGACAAAGCCAAAAAGCAGACCTAGGCGAAACAATAATTTTTTATTCATCTAGCAGACTCCAAATGAGCTTATTTTTTAGTACAAGAGCTTTAGCAGGCCGTAAAATTAACAGGCTGAATATGCTCCTGCTCCAGCAGCTTTTTATTGCCGCTGTCAAGGTACGCCTGCAGCTCCTCCTGCCAATGATATTGCCAGGGAAATATTTTGCCCAAGGCAGCAGAATCAAGACCGGGATGAGTCATCAGCTCGCTTACGCCATCCGGAAGCTGACGCAGGATATTGCCTACCAGCTCCGCATTCAGATGACCTCCCGCCAGCATCCCGAAGAAATGCTGTGGATGGTGCAGGCCAAGGCTGTCGGCGCGTTGCGCCGCCAGCTGAGCACAAAAGCTGAGCCCGCCGCGTCCGATCATTCTGCCGATACCTGTATGAAAGCCTCCGGTAAAGGTATAGGCCTCCTTAGGTATACGTACCCTTATAATATTATACTCATTACAGAGCTTTAATACAAGTGCATTAATTCCCGGCAGCACATGCGTATGCTGATGACTGTCGATATGCGTAATGTTTATTTTGGCTTCCAGCGCCCTTTCGATTTGCGCGCGCAGCTCCGCTTCCAGCTCACTGCGCTTAATGCTGCCGCTGTAAAAGCGCTTGGCAAAGGCAACGTAATCCGGCAAAAACAAGCCCTGCTCATCCAAAAGGCTGCTGACCTTCGCTGCAGGCAACACAGGCGCCACACCGCCGACCAGCGTCAGATGCACACCTATACCGAGCTGAGGATTTTCCTGCGCCAGCTTTACTGCCTCCTGCCAGCAGGGAGCGCTAGGCATCAGTGAGGTGCTGGTAATAAAGCCCTCCTTATAGCCCTTGATAATGCCTGCGTTAATCAAAGGATGCAGACCGAAATCATCTGCGTTAACAATTAGTTTTTTCATAATCTCTACACTCTTTTGTAATTGGCAAAGTGCAGCTTTACATATTCGCGCAAAGCATCCTTGCCGTATTTTTCTGCTAAGCGGCGGGCGCAAGCCGTTGCCTGCTCGCCGCCGCCCTTCGGCAGCTCGCCTACGCCGGCCTGCTGCGCCAGTTCTTCCATCGTCCGCAAGAAGCGGGCGCGGGCCAGCACCGAGGCAGCAGCAACCGCCAGGTTGCTTTCTGCCTTAGGCTGCTGACGCACACTGCAGCCTGGAAAACGCTGCTGCAAAGCCTTTAAGTTTACCGTAGACTGGGTGAACTGGTCAATCAATGCGCTGTGGCAATCCTTTTGCCTCTCCAGCACCTGACTGAGCGCCGCCACATGTCCGTATCCTAAAAGCTGGTTGAGCTTGCCTCCGGCAGCCGCTACTTGCTCATAGCGCATATTATAAATCTTCGGCTTCAGCTCCAGCACGCTGTAATCAACAACTGTAGACTTGATAACATCCTCCAGCTCCAAAATCTTTTTATCAGTCAGCAGCTTGCAGTCCTTAACGCCTGCAGCCTGCAGCTTCGCTGCCGTTGTGTTGTCAACTACTGTGGCCGCCACAACCAGACTGCCGAAGAAATCACCCTTGCCGGATTCATCACTGCCAGCCCACAGGCCGTTGCTTACTGTTGCTCCTGCGGCTGCAGGCTGCAGCTCCTCAGACGCAGGCTGCACTCCCTCCAGCAGCAGCATTAATCTTTGCTTTAACGCACTGTCACCGTTATAAACATGTGTCAGTCCCTTTTTGCCGTTATATATATTCACGGACGCCTTAGCCTCGCAAAACTGCACCGCAATCTGCTGGCCGTAATTTATCGGCTTATCCTTAACAATACTGAAACCATCCTGACGGATTTTTTCTGCAGCCTCTGCCAGATAATCGGCAAAGGCCTTAGGTGTCAACTGTTTCACGCCTATTCTCCTCTTTGCACATAGTTTTTCGCCTTCCACTCCTCAAAGAGCAGATAAATTAACGGAACAACCACCAGCGTCAGCAACGTAGAGGTTGTTAAGCCGCCGATAAGCACCACGCCCATAGACTGGCGCAGCTCCGCCCCCTCGCCGATGCCCAGAGCAATCGGCAGCATACCAAGTATCGTAGACAAAGTAGTCATCAGAATAGGACGCAGACGCAGCGAGCAGGCCAGAAGCACTGCCTCGCGGATAGACATGCCCTTTTCACGCTCCTGGTTGGCATAGTCAATCAGCAAAATTGCATTTTTGGTAACCAGGCCCAAAAGCATCGTAAAGCCAATCATGCTCATCATATTCGCCGTCTGTCCTGCGACCAAAAGGCCCAAAATAGCGCCGATAATCGCAAACGGCAGTGATACCATAATAATCAGCGGCTGCGAAAAGCTTTCGAACTGCGCCGCCAGCACCATGTATACTACAACTATGGCCAAAATAACTGCTTTGTAAACCTCTTTAAAGGAACGCGCCATGTTATCGGCCTGACCAATCATCTTATAGTTATATCCCGGCGGCAAATTCAGCTCGGGAATATATTCGTTGCGCACCTTGCTGATTAAATCACCGGGCGAAATACCTACTGTGTTGGCATAAACAACTATCTGACGCTGCTTATCCTCACGCTCAATGCGTGTAGGACCGCTGCCGTAGCGCACATCTGCGATATCACCAAGGCGGATAAACTGACCTGCGGAAGAAGAAATGCGCAGATTCATAACATCATTGATATTAGTGCGCTGACTTTGCTCCAGCTGCAAAATAATATCATAGTCATTGTCGCCGATGGTATAGCTGTTACTGGTGCTTTTGCCCATAATAGCCATTTCAATAACCTTGCCAACCTCCGTAGCATCAAGACCGAATTCACTGGCCTTGGCGTGGTCCAGCTTAACTACGATTTCCGGCTGCTCTTCGGAATCGGATATATCAACGTCGGTCGCACCCTCAGTCCGGCGTATCATATCTGCCAGCTGCTGAGCGTAATTTTTCAGCTCCTTGATATTGCTGCCGCGCAGACCAATCTGCACCGGACGGCTGTCACCACGGCCACCGCCCTGGTTGGATACAACGGTAACCTTCAGACCTTCAACATTTTGGAAGCGTCCGCGCAAATCATCCATTATCTGCTGCATACTGCGTTCACGCTCATTGCTTGGCTTCAGGCGGATATCCAGAGAACCCTGGTTAACAGTATTACGGCCGTTGCCGATATTAAGCGCTACGATTTTAACCTCCGGCAGCTGCGAAATCTCCTGCTGCAGTGGCTTGGCCAGTTCTACCGTTTTTTGCAGACTGGTGCCGATGGGCGCCTTAACATTAACACTAAATTCACCCGAATCATATGTAGGCTGGAATTCCGTGCCCACAAATGGAAGCAGCAGCAAATTCAGCAACAGCGAAATGATACCTACGGCAACAACCTTCTTAGGTCTTTCCAAAGCCCAGGCCATTAAGCTGTCATACATTTCACGCACGGACTGGAAGCCTGCTTCAAATTTATCGAGAGCCCTCTGCACAAAATGCGTGCGCTCCTTGCTGCTCTGCTCCTCGGTTTCTGCCTTAATCCAATACGCCGAAACCATTGGCGTAAGCGAAAAGGCTACGATAGTAGAGAACGCTACCGCAAAGGCAACCGTCAGACCGAACTGCTTGAAGAACTGGCCGATGGTTTCACCCATATTACCGATAGGCACAAATACAGCCATTAAGCTCAGGGACGTCGCCAAAATTGCCAGCGTCAGCTCCTCCGTCGCTTCCTTGGCCGCCGTAAACGGCGTCTGCCCCATCTCGATATGGCGGAAAATATTTTCTATTACTACAATCGCATCATCAATCAAAATGCCGACTGCCAGGCTCAAAGCCATCAGCGACATATTATTCAGCGTAAAGCCCATAACCTTCATCATAAAGAAGGTGGCGATAATCGACGTAGGAATACACAGACCGCCAATAATAGTCGCACGGAAATTGCGCAGGAAAAGATATGTTATCAAAAGCGCCAGAAAACCGCCGAAAAGAATCGCATTCCAGACATCCGCAATATTATCGCGAATATAATTAGATTGGTCGCGCACCTTATCAACAATGATATCGGGCGGCAGATTGCTGTGCTTCAGCTCCTCCATCTTAGCATTGACATTATCGGTAACATCAACAGTATTAGTTTTGGACTGCTTGCGCACAAAGGTCATAACACAGGGAACGCCGTTAGCGCTGGCAAAGGTATCCTCATCCTCCCAGGAATCAAGCACATCGGCAATTTCACTGATATAAACAGGGCGGCCGTTATGATTAGCAACTACCACCTGCTTAATATCATTGATATTGTTATACTTGCCCAAGGTACGCACAGTGATTTCCATAGCGTCATTTTTCGCCTTACCGCCGGGAGTATTATAGTTGTTGGCGTTCAGCTTACTGCGCACTGTCTGGTAGGCAATACCATATTCCGCCAGCTTTTCCGGCTTCAGCACAATGCGGATAGCACGCTGGCTGGCACCGACAACGGTAACCTCGGAAACACCCTCCACCATCTGCAGCTCATCCTTGATATTATCCTCCACAATGCGGCGGATTTCACCACGGCTGCGCGAAGGCGAAGCAAAGGTATAGGCTACAATAGCGCGGGAGTTGAGGTCTACCGTCTGTGTTACCGGCTCATCAATATCATCCGGCAGCGCCTTGCGCACGCTGGCAACCTTTTCACGCACCTCACTGGCCTTCACCTGCGGGTCGACACCGATATTAAATTCCAGAACCGTTTCACTGTAGCCTTCAAGCACAGTGGAAGACAACGTCTTGATACCGGAAACCTGGCTTACGCGGTTCTCAATCGGCTTGGTAACCAGCGTTTCCATTTCCTGCGGCGAAGCACCGCTGTAGGTAACACGCACGCTGACAATAGGCAAATCAACATCAGGATTCAGATCAACGCCGATTTCCGGATAGCAGCGAATACCGAACACTACCAACAGCAAAATAAACATGGTAGTAAAGACCGGCCGCTTGATAAATGTTCCAATCATCGTTATTTACCAGCCTTTTTCAAATCTATCTTGCTGCCTTCACGCAGCTTGTTATGTCCTTCGATAACAATAGTATCCTTTTCATCCAGTCCGCTCACTATTTCAGCCAGCTTATCATTCGTATAACCGACATTCAGCACACGACGCTGTACAACGCCTTTATCATCAACAACAAATACCGTCTGCTGGTCATCACGCATCACAATAGCCTGCACCGGAATAGTCAGCACATCAGCTTTAGGTGAAGCGGTAAGCGTAACGTTGGCATAAACGCCGGCCAAAAGACCTTCGCTGTTATCCACGCTCACCTCTGCCGCAAAGGTATGTGCCGGCAAATCTGCTACCGGAGCGATGCGGGTAATTTTGCCTAGCAGCTTTTTACCGGGATAAGCAGGCAGCGTAATGCTTGCTTCATTGCCGACATGTACACCGGCAATCTGACCCTCGGGAATATGAATCGTAGTTTTCAGCATAGAGATATCAGCAACGGCAAAAATAGGCGTACCTGCCTTTGCGTAATAGCCCTCCTGATAATAACGCTTGGCAATAATGCCGTCAGCAGGCGCTGTCAGCACCGTGCCCTCAGACTTAGACTCCATCGCCCGCAGACTGCCTCTGGCAGCCTCCAGCTTGGCAGCAGCGTTATCACGCGCAAAGCGGTAATCATCCACAACCTGCTGCGAAACTGCGCCCGTAGCATAAAGCTTTTCATAACGCTGCAAATCCGTTTCCGCCTTGCGCAGGCTTGTCTGTGCATCCAAAAAGCTGCCCTTGGCGCTCAACAGATTGGCATCGGTATCAGCCTGCTCCAAAATTGCCAGCACCTGCCCGCGGCTCACACGGTCACCCTCACGAACATAAACCTTTTCCAGGCGTCCGTCCACCTTCGCGGCAACCTCTGCCTGCCATTCCGGGTCCAAACTGCCGGAAAAGCTCAGACTGGGAACAATCGTCTGCCTTACGGGGTGAGCAGTAACAACCGCCACATTGCGTACCTGCGACAACTTAGCAGCACGCGCCTTATCAGCCTGAATATTGCTGTATATACGGTAGCCGATAATTACGCATACCGCCAGCATCAGGCCAAGTGCTATCTTAACCTTGCGATTCTGTAAATTCACTTTCTTTCCTCCCTGCACCATTCTCTCCGGGGTAAATTATAATGGGGTAAGTTTAATTTTAACTGAGTTTTTTGCGGAGTAATTATAGTTATAGATAATAATATTATACCTCTTATTAAGAGAAGTTAGCAAGTGCAAAGCCGCCGGCAGGCATAGAAAAAGCACGCTGCGTACAGCGTGCTTTCGACAGTTTTAAATTAAGCTTACAGGCCTGCCTGCTCGCGCAGTGCAGCAGCCTTTTCAGTATGCTCCCACGGCAGGTCAACATCGGTACGGCCGAAATGACCATAAGCAGCAGTTTGCTTGTAGATAGGACGCAGCAAATCCAGCTCACGGATAATGCCGGTCGGGCTCAGGGAGAAGTTTTTGCGAACCAGCTCAGCAATCTTGTCCTCGCTGATTTTGCCGGTGCCGAAGGTTTCAACCAGAACAGAAACCGGATGTGCTACGCCGATAGCGTATGCCAATTGGATTTCGCATTTATCTGCCAAACCTGCGGCAACGATATTTTTAGCAACGTGACGTGCAGCATAAGCAGCACTGCGGTCAACCTTAGAGGGGTCCTTACCGCTGAAAGCACCGCCGCCATGACGAGCCATACCGCCATAGGTGTCAACGATGATTTTACGGCCGGTCAGACCAGCGTCACCTTGAGGACCGCCGATAACGAAACGGCCGGTCGGGTTGATGTAGTATTTGGTTTCCGCATCCAACATTTCTGCGGGAACAATCGGTGTAATAACCTTTTCGATAATATCTTTGCGAATCTGCTCGTTGGAAACTTCCGGTGCATGTTGGGAAGAAATAACGATAGTATCTACACGAACAGGTTTGCCGTCATCATATTCAACGGTAACCTGAGTTTTGCCGTCAGGACGCAGGTAAGGCAGCACGCCTTCCTTACGAACCTTGGTCAGCTGCAGAGCCAGCTTGTTAGCCAGATATGCAGGCATCGGCATATAGCTTTCGGTTTCGTTGGTTGCATAACCGAACATCATACCTTGGTCGCCGGCACCGGTTTCTTCCTCAGCAGCCTGGCCTTCCTTAGCTTCCAATGCTTTGTCAACGCCCATAGCGATATCAGGGGACTGCTCGTCGATGGAAATCAGCACACCGCAGGTGTTGCCGTCAAAACCGAATTTTGCACGGTTGTAGCCGATATTGTTGATGGTTTCGCGGGCAATGTGTGCGATATCAACATAGCATTGGGTAGAAATTTCACCGAAAATGTGAACCTGACCGGTAGTAACGATAGTTTCGCAGGCAACACGGCCTTTAGGATCTTGAGCCAGGATGGCATCAAGCACAGCATCGGAAATTTGGTCTGCTATTTTATCGGGATGACCTTCGGTAACGGATTCGGAAGTAAATAATTTTCTCATTGGTAGCTCCTTTCATAAATAAAAAACGTTGTTGAGAGTGTTTAGATGGTATAAGAAAAGGCGTTCTCATTATGAGAACGCCTTAAATTATTACTCTTAGCATTCTCATCTTACAGATAAACTGCAGGACTTAGCACCGTTTTACAGCTGTCACACTGCAATGGTTGCTGCGACTTCACAGGGCCATTCCCTCCATCGCTCTTGATGAGTTGTGTTAAATTGTTTACAGATGCCATTATATAACAAAATCAAGATAATGACAAGTACTTTTTTTACGAAAAATATGTGAAAATACTTTTTTGCAACTGCTGATGCTAAATAGAATTCAATTCTATTATATAGCTAGTCATGACGCAGATGCGGTCTTATACGCGCTCTATCAAGCGCGCTCTCTACGAATACGCAACGCCTCATCCAATATACGGTTCGCCACATCAACCTTCGGCATCTGCTCCAGCTCGCATACATCGCCGTTGGCATAGAGGAACTTAACGATATTGGTATCGGAATTGAAACCGGCACCGGCAGCCGTAACATCGTTGGCTACAATCATATCGAGATTCTTCTTGACTACCTTTTCGCGGGCATTAGCCAGCAGATTTTGTGTTTCAGCAGCAAAGCCAACCAAAACCTGATGCGTTTTCTTTGCACCCAAGGTTTTGAGGATATCCGGATTTTTATCCATAACCACAATCAGAGCGTCATCTGTTTTCTTCTTAATCTTTTGGTCTGCCACATCACGCGGACGATAATCGGCAACTGCTGCTGCCTTGATAACGATATCTACGCCATCGTAGGCTGCGAGGCAGGCCTCCAGCATTTCATTGGTGGATTCAACCTGCACTGCCTTAACATTAGGCGGTACGGCAAGCGCAGAGGGACCGCTGATAAGCAGTACTTCAGCACCGCGCTCGGCAGCCATCTGAGCTACGGCATAGCCCATCTTGCCGCTGGAACGGTTGCCGACAAAGCGGACAGGGTCAATCGGTTCACGTGTACCTGCTGCGGTAACGAGTATCTTCAGGCCACGCAGGTCGCCCTCACGGCCGGCAAAAAAGCTGCTCATAAACTCCACAATCTGCTGAGGTTCAGGCAGACGGCCGGGGCCGCTGGTGCCGCAGGCAAGATGTCCGGAAGCAGGCGGCATTACAGTAATACCGCGGCTTTGCAGCTTGGCGATATTTTCCTGAGTTGCAGCATTAAGATACATACCGGTATTCATTGCTGGGCAAACAACTATCGGTGCCTGAGCTGCCAAAAGCGTAGTGCTCAGCAGATCATCCGCAATGCCATATGTCATTTTAGCCAGAATATTAGCGGTAGCAGGCGCAACTAAGAAAGCGTCTGCCCAATTTGCCAAAGCAATATGCTCGACATTAAATTCCTGGTTGCTGTTCCACATACTGGTAGCAACAGCATTACCGCTGATTTCCTTGAAGGTTAATGGAGTAACAAACTGCTGTGCATGCTCAGTCATGACTACACGCACCTCGCAGCCCTGCTTACGCAGACGGCTGACAAGATCTACAGCCTTATAAACGGCAATACCGCCGGTTACTCCCAAAACAATTTTTTTGCCCTTTAACAAGGTTTTACCCTCCCGCTGTTATACGTTTTTAGTACGCTCGTAGGTAATAGTATCGTTAGCAATTTCCTTCAGCGCAGCGCTGACCTCTTTTTCCGCGGAATTTACGCCGGGAATAGTGAGCTCGCGTGCTCTTTTTGCTGCCAAAATAACCAAAGTGTATTTGCTATCTACTTTTTCTGCCAAATAGTCAATAGACGGATCTACCATAGACATTATAGAATCACTCCTTTAAGTATTTCATGGTTCACACAGCAGACTGCTGCATAATGTAAATTTATTTTTTTGCTTTACAAATCTTATCAACAATAAAATATGTTCTGGCTACGCGGTAACGCTCAGCCTCCATAATTGTCAGCACCTTTTGCGCTGCCTTTTCCGCAATATCATTAATGATGATATAATCATATTCTGCAGCGTAGGTCAGCTCGCTGGCTGCGGAAGCCATACGGCGCTTAATAACATCCTCGCTGTCGGTACCACGCTTATAAATACGTGCGGAAAGCTCATCCAAGGAAGGCGGTACGATGAAAACAAAAACACCCTCGGGGAAGCGCTTTTTAATCTGCAAAGCGCCCTGGATATCAATCTCCAGCAGTACGTCACGGCCTGATTCCAGCTGCTCTTCCACGTATTTGCGCGGTGTGCCGTAATAATTGCCGTATACCTCGGCATATTCCAGCAGCTCGCCCTTTTCGATCATCTGCTTAACATCGGGAATTGTCTTGAAGAAATAGCTTTCTCCGTCAACCTCACCCGTGCGCGGTGCGCGTGTAGTAACAGAAATAGAATAACCTAAATCCGGCAGCTGGTCTCTCAGCATCTGGCAAATAGTTCCCTTGCCTGCTCCCGACGGACCGGATACTACAAGAAGTACTCCCTTGGGAGTAACATTATCAATATCGTTGCTCATGATCCAATTACTCCTCTTCTTCAGAATCAGCAGTTTGTGCCACCAGACGGTTGGCTACAGTTTCTGGCTGTACCGCAGACAGGATGATATGACCGCTGTCCACAACAACTACAGCACGAGTACGACGTCCGTAGGTTGCATCAACCAGCATGCCCTTATCACGGGCCTCCTGGATAATACGTTTAATCGGTGCTGATTCCGGACTGATAATAGAAATAATGCGGTTGGCTGCGACAATATTGCCAAAGCCGATATTAACTAGCTTTATATCCATAACTTCCTCCAGTTTTATTCGATGTTCTGAATCTGCTCACGGATTTTTTCTATTTCCGCCTTAATTTCTACAACAATCTGCGCCATAGTATAATCATTTGCTTTGGAAGCAATGGTGTTTGCTTCACGGTTGAATTCCTGGATAAGGAAGTCGAGCTTGCGTCCTACCGGCTGGTCGGAAGCAATAATGGTCTTGAATTGCTTGATATGGCTCTTCAAGCGGACAATTTCTTCCGTAATGCTGGTGCGGTCAGCAAAAATTGCAACCTCCTGCAGCAAGCGCTCCGGCTCAACCTTGATATTGTTATCTGCCAGGAGATTAGTCAGACGCTCCTGCAGCTTAGCCTGATATTCTTCCACAACTAAAGGAGAACGCTCCTCAATCTGTGCCAGCTTTTCGGCAATCAGATCTGCACGGTAAATAAAATCACCGTAGATATTGCCGCCCTCTGTTTCACGCATAGCTACCAGATTAGCAACAGCCTGCTCTACAGCCTGCTCAACCTTGGGCCAAACACTTTCTACATCAAAAAAGCCTTCTTTAACGTTAATTACATCAGGACATTTTGATAAATAGAGAATTTCTGCAGCAGCGTTAATACCTGCAGCGTCGGCTCCGATAGCAACGCCTACCTCCTGCAATGCCTTATGATAGGCAGCAGCAAGGTTTTTATCAACCTTCAGAGTGCAGTTGCCGCTGACATTATAATCAGCAGTAATAAACACATCGATACGTCCACGGCTAACGGTTTTTAAAATAGTTTTGCGGATTTTATCCTCCAAAGGATTCAAAAATCGCGGTAAACGGATAGCAACCTCGTTATACCGGTGGTTCACGGTTTTCATTTCAATGTTAACAGAAAAATCTGCATCCTCGTAGGAACCACGGCCGAAACCAGTCATACTTTTTAACACAGGCTTCCTCCTCCATCTTCACCAGTAAAGGTGATTTTTTCAGCTTAAAAGATAAGTATTTTTGCTTCAATCTTATCTTGAAAATCTATTATACCACATTTCTCTAATGATTTCAGCATTTTTCTTCGTTTTTCGTCGCTTAGATAAAGAAATGGCCCATTTTTGTTTTGCTATACTTGTTGCAGGTAATGGAGTATAATATGATAAATAATAAATTAGCATTGTCTTCCCGCAGGTTCAAAAAACTTTGCCGAGCCTGCACCGAAAGGAGTCCCTATGAACATTGAAGGCTTAACTTTAAAGCTGCTTACAGATACATTAAACGAAGAACTGCTGGGCAGCAAAATATATAAGGTATATATGCCTAATCCGCAGTCACTTCTGCTGCTCGTCCGCAGAACACGCGATACTAGCAGCCTGCTAGCGGATATGCATAACGGCAGCTGTGTGCTTTATCTGCCGCAGCAGCTGCCGGAAAATCCGGAAACTCCTCCCACCTTCTGTATGCTTCTGCGCAAGCATCTGGAAGAAGGACGCATCACGAAAATCAGCCAAAGCGGCCTGGACCGCATTATTACACTGGAGATTGATCTTTTAGGCGCTTCCAGTAAAATTATTACTAAAAAGCTCATTTTTGAGCTTACCGGTAAAAACAGTAATATCATTCTTACGCAGGATGATGTTATCATTGACTCCCTCAAGCATGTAAATGCGGCACAGAGCAGCTATCGCACTATCCTGCCGGGCAAAGCCTACATCGCGCCCCCGCCACAGGAAGGCTTTAACCTTTTGACAGCTGACCCAGCGGAAATCGTACAGACCGCCAACAAGCTGCCTGCAGCCAACTTCGCCAAGGCCTTTATCAGCGCTACCACCGGTGTCGGCAAAATGACAACCATGGAGCTTTTGACTGCTGCGGATATCCTGCCGCAGGAGGTACGTCTGGAAACCTCCGCCTGCCAGTCCCTGGCACAGGTTATCGGCAAGCTACAGACAGATTTGCAGGCGCAGGCCGCCAAGCATCCTGTCTATGCGCTCATCAGCCGTACTAATCAGGTAAAAACCTTACTGGTATTACCTCCGCAAAATGTGCAGGAAGGCATGCAGGTCAAAGAATTTGCCGATATCAACAGTGCGCTGAATTTTGCTGTCAGCCTGAAGCCTATCCAGCTTCCACGCCATGAACAGCTGCAAAAGCTGGTGAACAGCGAAACCGCCAAACTTAAGAAAAAGCTGCAGGCTTTGCAAAAAGATTTAGCTAATGCTGCCAATGCAGAGGAACAGCGTATGCTGGCAGATACTATCATGGCCAATATCTATCAGATAAAAAAAGGCCAGACCAGCGCCGAGCTGATAAATATTTATGACGGCGAACCGGTTACGGTCAGCCTTTCTCCCATCCTTTCGCCTACGGAAAACGCACAGGCTTATTACAAGCGCTATAATAAATACAAACGCGCTCAAACCGAAGTGCGTATACAGCAGGAATCTACAGAAGAAATGCTTGCCTATCTGGAAAGCCTGGACGCTTCACTGCTTACTGCTACAACGAAGGAAGAAATTGAGGAAATCAATCAGGAAATGCTAAGCAGCGGTTTGCTTAAGGACACGAATAAAAAGAAGAAAAATGCCGGACTGCAAAAATCTCAGCCTCTGCATATCCGTTTAAATCCTGAAGCAGATTTATATATCGGTAAGAATAATAAGCAGAACGATTATGTTACCTTTACATTGGGCAATCCGAAGGATTTATGGTTCCACACCAATGATATCCCCGGCTCGCACGTTATTTTGAAAACGTCACTGCCGGAAGCACGTCAGGATGATATCAATCTAGCTGTGCAGCTGGCAGCATATTTCAGCAAAGCGCGCGACGGCAGCAATGTTCCGGTTGACTGCGTACAAAGACGCTATGTAAAGAAACCTGCAGGCAGCAAACCTGGCTTCGTTATTTTCACAAACCAAAATACTTATTACACAACACCTGATATGGAGTTAATCCAAAAATATTTAAAATAAATTTTTAGTCAAAACTAAATTCGTCAGGATATAAAAAGCGCCATGATTCATAGAAATATGAATCGGGGCGCGTTTAGATTTACGGGAAGTTTTTTGAGTGTAGATAGTTGTATCAATCTTTTTTTGTCAAAGCAAATCTGCAGAACAACGCTAATTGATAAGAACACAAGTAAATAGAGCGATGGGTATATCGTGCAAGGAATAGCAATTTTAGCAAATGAGCATTTGGAACCATATGCGGGCGCATCCAAGAAGCGAGTCCGCAGGGCGATGCTGATTGGCTCATGCGCGCCATGCGATAGTGTCCCAAGAAGCAAGCTCGAAGAGCGAAGCTGATTGGTTTGACACGAACCGCTAAGTGTCGCAATTGTTTGAGCGCTAAACTTAACTTATATTGAAGAATTTTTTAGCTTCGCGCGAGTTTTGCGGCACTTCGTACTGGTTCCATGCGAAATTTGCGTTGTGCCCTATGGGCACGGGAAAATTGCTACTGACTGGAACGATATAACTCTCGCGAACAGATAAAGTACGGTAGTAAGCTAAGTTAGTCCGCAGCTATCTATCCTCAGTCGTAAGTAAGCAAAGCTTACTTACGACACGCCTCGCCACAAACGCATTTGCGCGTCGCTTTGCTCCTTCAAATGCGGCGGCTGGGCAGCCAGGCCCGCTGCTGGTCATAAGATGGCTGACGGTAAAAGAAAAAAGACATGTCACATGACATGTCTTTTTTCTAACCGGCAGCTATCTATCCTCCCAGGCCGCTTCCAGCCAAGTACTTTCGACGTATAAGGGCTTAACTACTGTGTTC
>ENA-ORUV01000030-ORUV01000030.1-human-gut-metagenome-genome-assembly--contig:-NODE-30-length-121288-cov-59.9612_pt1 | contig 121288 bp, 106 predicted proteins | sample MGYA00242089_ERZ509229 | MGnify/ENA primary metagenome ERZ509229 (study PRJEB26280, sample SAMEA2338805) | human gut metagenome | biome: human gut; feature: human-associated habitat; material: faeces...
TCAGAAAGGCACATGAAATAGTTAGAAGAAACTGAAAAAGAGCCCCAAAAAATCGTTATATTTAGGGCCCGCCAGATCACCGTGGCTCTTGACGATGCACTCTTTGCCTTGCCGCTTGCCGTTATCAGACGGTTCAGTTCGTCATAGGCATTTTTATTGGACACTAATGATTTTCAGGTATAAAATAGTATGTTATTGTAAAAGTTTTTATGCTTTTGCAATAGCATAGTTTAATGATACAATATAATGATGAAACAAACTTTTATACTTCTGTTCTTCCTGTTGGTGGCAAAAGTTCGCAGTCTTGAGGTGGAGTGTAATTTGCTGATTTTCAGTAATATAGCTAGTAGAAAATCTACATAACCTAACGAAGCGCTTTATTAAGGTCTAATGATGCGCTTCATTAACACTTAACGATGCGCTTCATTAACACCTAACGATGCGCATCATTAGACCTTAATAAAGCGCATCGTTAGAGTTCGTACTTGCACTTCTTTAGAGGAAATGGAATTAAATATATATTTGTTAATAAAAATGCTTAATTTTCGTTGTCTATAGCTACAATATCTTTTTAAAGTGGGCTCAACAAAGAAGCCTGCCAGAGCAAATCTGGCAGGCTTCATATTTTTTTTATATCAAAATTTCTTTTGTGTGTTAGAATTCCCACTTGGCGCCTAAGCATGGTCGAACCATGAAACCGGCATTGGAACCGAAATTATTGCTGATCTCTACCTCGCCACCTACGCTGAGATTGTTGCAACCGAAATGCTGACCTACATTATACCAAAGCTGAGGCTCTGATGTGAAGACGGTATGCTCGGCGGTGAACTCAGGTTCGCCATCTTTGTCTAATTTCATATTACCATGCTTGTCCTTGAATGAACTGTGGTTCTCCCACCAGAAATCGGCAAAACCGCTAAAGTTCAGACCTTTTACGCCAAAGATGTCCTTGCAACCCCATACTGCTGTAAACTGCATTGGGACATTCTGGTCTGTTTTGCGAATCGTCTTATAGAGTGCCTGGAGTGTCAATGTGTTCTTGAAACTCTTGTCGTGCATGAAATACTCTACACCGAAAAGCCATGCATTGTTGATAGGGTAGTTCTTGGTAATACCACCATTATACTCTACGTGGAGGCTCCAGTTCTTCATTGGGCTGTTCTGCCAGAAGTTCAATGCACGTGAAATCTCAGTATAGGTTCCACCCTGTGCCACGTTTGGACTGTTGGTGTCCATCTTGTCGTAATTGAAGTCGTGGTCTACAAAGAAATAGGTGTTACCCCATTTGTCCTGCTTGAACATTTCAAGGGTGAGGGTTACGAACTTACGGTCAGAACCGAAATCATACAGGACCTGTGCGTTGGTTTGTGCCTTTGCGAATCCGCTAACCAACAAGGTGGCAATCATCAAAAATAAACTTTTCATGTCGTCGTATTATTCTTTGTTTTGAAAAATTATATAAATTAAAATTAATTTTCTTCTTTCTTTTTCGACTGCAAAGGTATGAATATTATTTAAAACGACAAAGTATTGATGTGAAAATTTGGAATAATCGTGGAAAAACATTACTTTTGCAAGGGTTTTTCCAGTAGAATTGGAATTTAAACGTGTTTTTTATTAAAATAATCATTGACTTAAACATAGACTTTATGGGATTTTTTAAGCGTTTTTTTGGCGGCAAAAGTGAGTCGTCTGAAGATAAGAAGGAAGATCAGTCTGCCAAGGATTTCGAGGTGCTGAAATATGATGGTGTGCGGGCGATGCATCAGGGACAGATGGATTATGCCATCAAGTGTCTGACCAATGCTTTGCAGGCTAAACAGGTAGATGAAGAGGGGGATGCTTCCAAAGAGGACCAGGAGGTTTTGGAGGTGCGTGATTTTCTTTCTCTGGCTCTTATCCAGAAAGGTGAACTCGCGCAGGCTTATGATCAGCTTCGCAAATTGTCGGAGGCTCAGCCGGATAACAAGCAGATTTTTGTTCGTATGGCTGAGGTGACTTATATGATGGAGGATTATGGGGCGATGTCACATGCCTGTGAGAAGGGAATGCTTATCGACAAGGATGATGCTCACCTGCTATTCCTGTATGCCAAGGCTTGCTTGGGACAGGGTGATGTGATCAATACCATTGCCATGCTGACGAAGAGTATTCTTTTGGCTGAAAAACAGCAGGAGGGTTTGGCGCAGGCGGTACAGTCCAGATTGCTGCGTGGTGAAACGCTTTTGAAGTTGGGTGATGTGAAGGGTGCAGAGGAAGATGCTGCCTGGCTTCTTGAACAGTTGGAGGAGCCTGTAGAGGAGGTGCTTCTCCTGGAGGCTCGTATTCTGCTGGCTCAGGGAAAGATGGATGATGCTATCTCCTATTATAATAAGGTAATAGACGTGAACCCATTCTCTGCCATCGCTTTCAAAGAGCGTGGTGCAATCTATCTGGCGAAGGGTGACAAGGTGAATGCGGAGAAAGATATGCAGAGTTACCTGGAAATGAATCCTCAGGAGGCGGATGCTGTGACGGGGGAATTTAAAGCTGAAGGTAAGGAACATTGCAGATAAAATACAAGTTTTGTAGATAAAAAACGTATTTTTATGATAAAAATCGGTTGAAAGTAGGGGATTTATCGAAAAATATAAGCAAAATGTAGAAAAAACTATCAATTTGTTTGGTGGTATCAGAAAAAAACACTACTTTTGCAAGCGTATAATATCAAACAATTAAAACAAGAAAGAATATGAAGTTTAATGCGTACTATTTTAGCTTTTACTTTTACTTTGCAAGCAATTGTAAAGCGGGAAGTTGCGTGTAAATTTCAACTTAGGATATAAGATTAAGAAATCTATCGAAACGGTCCCGCTCTATATGGAGCAGGACCGTTTTTCGTAAGAGTCTTCTTCTGGATGAGTCTTGAGGATATTCAAACTAATAAAAGAAAAAGAGGCAATGAAGAGAATAGCAATACAAGGTGAGTTAGGATCATTTCATGACATTACTGCGCATGAGTATTTCGAGGGCGAGCAGATAGAGTTGATTTGTTGTGCTACCTTCGAAGAGGTGTTTGAGAACATCAAGCGTGATCCTACTGTCATCGGCATCACTGCCATCGAAAATACCATTGCTGGCAGTTTGCTTCACAATTATGAGTTGCTACGACAGAGTGGTACTACTGTGGTGGGTGAGCATAGGCTGCACATCGAACATAGTATCTGTTGTCTTCCGGAGGATGATTGGAGTACGCTCCAAGAGGTTCACTCTCATCCTGTAGCTTTGATGCAGTGCGGTAAGTTTCTTGCCAACCATCCCGACTTGAAGGCGGTGGAGGCTGAGGATACGGCGGGTTCGGCAGCTTATATTGCTAAACACCATGTGAGAGGGTGGGCGGCTATCTGCTCTTCTTATGCTGCTCAGATGTATGGCATGAAGGTGCTGCAGGAAGGTATCCACGATAATCCGCACAATTTTACCCGTTTTCTCGTGGTTTGCAATCCGCAGAAGGCTGCACTGCTTCGTCCGATAGAGAAAGCCAACAAGGCGAGCATCGTGTTCAGCCTCTCTCACGACAAGGGTTCTCTCTCCAAAGTGCTCACCATCTTGAGTTTCTATGATATCAATCTGACGAAGATTCAGTCTTTGCCTAATATCGGACACGAATGGGAGTATCTCTTCTATGTCGATTTAACTTTCGACAACCTTACCCGATACCGCCAGAGTATTGATGCAATTACTCCTCTGGTGAAGAAAATCAAGGTGTTAGGGGAATATGAGGAGAAAGAGTGAAGAATTCGTATGCTCTTGCAATTTAACATGAAACATTGAACATTAAAAATAAACATTAGATAAAATGATACAGCCAGCGAATAGAGTAACGGAAATTCAAGAATACTACTTCAGTAGAAAACTGAAGGAAGTGGCCAAGTTGAATGCCGAAGGAATGGATATTATCAGTCTTGCCATCGGAAGTCCGGATATGCCTCCTTCTAAGCAGACCATTGATAAATTGTGTGAGGTGGCACAGCGCCCTGATGCACATGGTTATCAGCCTACCGTGGGCATACCTGAGTTGCGCAAGGCAATGGCGGGTTTCTATAAGCGATGGTATAATGTGGATCTTGACTGGGCTACGGAAATCCAGCCGCTTATCGGTAGCAAAGAGGGTATTCTGCACGTAACGCTTGCATTCTGCAATGTGGGCGATGAGGTGCTGATTCCAAACCCAGGTTATCCAACCTATACTGCCATCAACAAGATTCTTGGAACCAAGATTACTTATTATGATCTGCGTGAGGACAATGGGTGGCAGCCGGATTTTGAGGCTTTGGAGAATATGGACTTGAGTCGCGTGAAGCTGATGTGGACCAACTATCCGAACATGCCAACGGGTGGAAATGCCCGCATGGAAACTTACGAAAGATTGGTGGAATTTGCCAAGAAGCATGATATCGTGGTGGTGAATGACAATCCTTATTCGCTTGTGCTGAATGAGCATCCGATGAGTATCATGCAGGTGCCAGGGGCAAAGGACTGCTGTATTGAGTTCAACTCTATGAGCAAGAGCCATAATATGCCAGGATGGCGTGTGGCGATGATCTCCAGCAACAAGACTTTCATCTCCTGGATCCTGAAAGTGAAGAGTAATATCGACAACGGTTCGTTCCGTGGTATTCAGTTGGCTGCTGCTGAGGCTTTCAATACGAATAGCGATGAATGGCATCATGAGTATAATATCGTGAACTATCGCCGTCGCCGTGATATCGCAGAGGAAATCATGAAGGTGATGGATTGTACTTTCGATCCGAATCAGGTGGGTATGTTTCTCTGGGGAAAGATACCGGAGAAATATGCTGATGTAGAGGATTTGACGGAGAAGGTGCTTCATGAAGCCCGTGTATTTATCACCCCTGGTTTTATTTTTGGAAGCAACGGAAAGCGTTATGTCCGTATCAGCCTGTGTGCTAAGGATGAAAAAATGAAGGAGGCACTTGAAAGAATCAAGAGTGTGTTTGAAAAGAAATAAAAACAATTAAAATATACGACTATGGAATTAGAATTAGAACCATTGAATTTTCCTAGTGATCAGGAACGCCCTTGTGTGATTGCAGGTCCATGTTCTGCAGAGACAGAAGAGCAGGTTATGACAACAGCAAGACAGTTGGCTGCCAAGGGTTGCCATATGTTCAGAGCTGGTGTATGGAAGCCTCGCACCAAACCAGGCGGTTTTGAGGGAAATGGTGAGGCTGCTTTGCCTTGGATGAAGCAGGTGAAGGAGAAAACCGGTATGCTGACTGCTACTGAGGTGGCTACACCTGAGCATGTGGAGCTGGCCTTGAAGTATGGTATCGATATTCTATGGATCGGTGCACGTACTTCTGCCAATCCTTTTGCGATGCAGTCTCTTGCTGACAGTTTGAAAGGCGTGGATGTACCAGTATTGGTGAAAAACCCTGTAAACCCTGATTTGGAGCTGTGGATCGGTGCTCTCCAGCGTATCAATCAGGCTGGTATCAAGAAGTTGGGTGCTATCCATCGTGGTTTCTCCAGCTTTGATAAAAAGATTTATAGAAATCTTCCTATGTGGCAGATTCCTATTGAGTTGCATCGCCGCATTCCACAGTTGCCTATCATCTGTGACCCAAGCCATATCGGTGGTCGTCGTGATTTGATCGCTCCACTTTGTCAGCAGGCAATGGACCTTGGTTTTGATGGCTTGATCGTGGAGAGTCACTGCCAGCCTGATGATGCTTGGAGTGATGCTAAGCAGCAGGTTACTCCTGATGTTCTGGATTACATCCTGAGTCTCTTGGTGGTTCGTGATGAGCATTATTCTACTGAAGGTCTGCATCAGTTGCGTGGTCAGATTGATGAGTTGGATAACCAGTTGATGGATCTCTTGGCTAAGCGTATGCGTGTTTGCCGTGAGATTGGTACTTACAAGAAGGAGCACAATATGACCATCGTACAGACCAACCGTTACAATGAAATTCTGGACAAGCGCGGTGCACAGGCTGCCCTTTGTGGTATGAGCTCTGAGTTTGCTGCCCAGATCTTCGAGCATATCCATGAGGAAAGTGTTCGCCAGCAGTTGGAAATTTTGAATCAGAAGTAATATCTAAGTGAAGAACGAAGAGTGAAGAATTAAAATGAGAATATTAATCATGGGAGCAGGTAAGATGGGAAGTTTTTTCATCGACCTGCTCAGCTTCGATCATGAGGTGGCAGTATATGAGAAGGATGCTAAGCGTCTTCGTTTTACCTACAACTGTTACCGTTTCACCAAGATGGAGGAAGTAGAGATGTTTCGTCCGGAACTGGTCATCAATGCGGTGACGGTGAAATATACTTTGTCTGCTTTCGAAGAGGTGTTGCCTCATTTGTCGAAGGATTGTATCATCAGTGATATAGCTTCCGTGAAGACGGGTTTACAGGAGTTTTATGAGAAGAGCGGATTCCGCTATGTCAGTACGCACCCGATGTTTGGTCCTACGTTTGCCAATTTGAATCAACTTTCAGAGGAGAATGCGGTCATCATCAAGGAGGGCGACTACATGGGCAAGATCTTCTTTAAGGACTTGTATCAGAAGTTGGGATTGAGTCTGCATGAATATACTTTTGATGAGCACGATCAGACGGTGGCATATTCGCTGAGTATTCCTTTTGTCAGCACCTTTGCCTTTGCGGCTGTGATGAAGCATCAAGATGCACCTGGTACTACCTTTAAACGCCACATGCAGATAGCCAAGGGTGTGTTGAATGAGGATGATTATCTCTTGCAGGAAATCCTTTTCAATCCTTATACTTCGGGACAGGTTTCTCAGATACGTGAAGAGTTGGCGGAGTTGATAGATATCATCGATCACAAGGATGCCAAACGCATGAAGCTCTTCCTGACGAAGATTCGTAACCATGTAAGGGAGGATATTGAAATCAAGGAGCATTGATGATTCGTAACTTTGCACCCGCAAACTATCTAAATGAAGAGTAGTGAAGCTCAATATCAAAAAAAAGAAAAATATTATGAGTGAACAGATTGAACAACAGAATAACAAGGCTACGGATGCTCCTGTTTCTGCTGCCAATGAGCCAGCGGCTGCTTTCCAGGTTGTAAACGAGGGCTTTTCTACCCGTGAGGCGATCGAGGAGGCTAAGCGTTGTCTTCATTGTAAGGTCCCACAGTGCCGTAAAGGATGTCCGATAGAAAATGACATTCCTGATTTCGTACACGAGTTGTCGATGGGTAATATGGGAGCTGCCATGTCTATCATCAATGAAAAGAGCAACTTGCCTGCTATCTGCGGACGTGTTTGCCCTCATGAGAAGCAATGCCAGGGTCATTGTGTCTTGGGCAAGAAGGGTAAACCGGTACAGATTGGTAAACTGGAGCAGTTTATTGCTGATTTCGATACGAAGATGAAGTTGTCTCGTGAGAAACTTCCTCAGAAGACTCGTGGTCGTGTGGCTGTCATCGGTTCGGGTCCGGCTGGCTTGACGGTTGCCGGTGATTTGGCTCGTCAGGGCTTCAATGTAACCATCTTTGAAGGTCAGGCTGAACCGGGTGGTGTCTTGATGTATGGTATTCCTGAGTATCGTCTGCCAAAGAGTGTGGTGCGCGATGAGGTGAGCAAGATTGAGGCATTGGGCGTTCAGTTTATTACCAATTGTATGGTAGGCGAGAACAATGTAACTATCGACAGTCTTTTCCGTGCAGGATATGATGCGATCTTTATGGGAACGGGTACGAGTGTGCCTCAGAATATGGATTCTACTCCTGGAAGCAAGTTGCATGGTGTAAGTCAGAGTACTTATTTCCTCCATAATGTGAATGCTTACAATGAGGGTGCCCTGACACGAGATATGGTGCCTTTGCGTGATGGCGAGAAGGTGGGTGTGATCGGTGGTGGTAATGTGGCCATGGATGCTGCCCGTACGGCTATTCGTCTGGGTGCTGATGTGACAGTGCTTTATCGTAAGACTCAGGAGGAGATGCCTGCCATTCAGAGCGAATATGAGGATGCTGTGAAAGAAGGTGTGAAGTTTGAGTGGAAAACTACTGTTGAGGCTTTCCTGAAAGGTAAGAACGGACGCTTGGGAAGTTGTGTGCTGAATACGCCTGATGGGGAGAAGGTAGAGAAATTTGATAGAATCTATCTGGCTATCGGCTCTCGTCCTGCAAACCGTATCGTTTCTACTACAGCTGGTATTGAGGTGGATGAGAAGGGCTATGTTAAGGTTGTTGATCGTCCGTTTGGTATGACTACTCGTCGTGGTGTCTTTGCCGGCGGTGATGTGGTTCACCGTCCTCAGACTGTGGTCTTAGCCATGAAGGCTGCCAAGGAAGTGGCTCAGGGTATTGCTCAGTATGTGGATGCCATCAAGTTGCTTGAGGAGGCTAAGCGTATTGAGAAGAGTGGTACTACTGGGGCTGAAAATGAATAAGGAATTCTCTATCATATTGTGATTGATAGAATCGTATATAAGAGCAAGGCGTTTTGATGACCTTGCTCTTTTTTTTGTTTGTGTGTTCTCCCTTAATTCTCCTTAAACTTTTTAAACTTCTGTGTTTATGTTTGGTCGTTTTCAAGTAATTATGTACTTTTGTGATAACTAAATGTTACGATTATGAAGAGATTGATTATATGGGTCTTGATGGCATTCGTGATGTTCGTGGAGGTGATGGCGCAGAAGACGTGTGTTGTTGCCAATGCAGAGGATCATGTGCCTATCAGGGAGGCTCTTATCCATACCAACAACAACCATTGGGCGCGTACGGACTATCGGGGATACTGGTCTATGAAGTATCAGTTTGATAGTGCTACGGTTTCTAAGTCGGGCTTCTTGAAGACAACGGTTTATCTGAAGGAACTGCCTGATACGGTTTTTCTGATTCCTGAGAGTACGCAGTTGGGAACTGTGGAAGTCTGGGGTAAAGACCAGCAGCATGTCAAGGATATGGAAGACCAGGTGCAGCAGGCTGCAAGTATGATAGGCTCTGGAACTACTGGTATCGGTATTGACTTGGGGAATATGTTGGACAGTCGTGGGCGTCGCGATCAGAAACATTTGCGGAATGCCCGGAAAATATTGGGTGAATATGACAAGAAAGACCCGATAGTTTCTGCCTATGAACAGGCTACGGGCAAGCAGATACAGCTTTCTCCTCCCGGTATGAAAAAAGAAGAGGAAAGTGTCCCGGAATTGGAGGAAAATGATGGGGAATCCCTGAAATAGAGGTGATAAAATGGCTATAATATACTCGATTGCCCCAAAAACAAGGCATGATGTTCTTGAATTGGTATTTTTTATGATAAATTATACATGGAAATTCGGAAAAAAGTTGTAATTTTGTAGCCAAAATATAAAGATGAATTAAACATGTTTGAAAATTTAAGTGATAGATTAGAGCGCTCTTTCAAAATATTGAAAGGTGAAGGTAAGATAACAGAAATCAACGTGGCTGAAACCATGAAGGATGTACGTCGTGCACTTTTGGATGCCGATGTGAACTTTAAGGTTGCCAAGGAGTTTACCAACTCTGTGAAGGAAAAGGCGCTGGGTATGAACGTGCTTACTGCCGTGAAGCCAGGACAGTTGATGGTGAAGTTGGTACACGATGAGTTGGCTGAGTTGATGGGAGGCGAAGAGGCTCCTTTGAAGCTCGAAGGTCATCCTGCTATTATCCTGATGAGTGGTTTGCAGGGTTCTGGTAAGACTACCTTCAGTGGTAAGCTCGCTAATATGCTGAAGACCAAGAAGGGAAAGAAACCATTGCTCGTAGCGTGCGACGTATATCGTCCTGCTGCTATCGACCAGTTAAAGGTGGTAGGTGAGCAAGTGGGAGTTCCTGTATATGCTGAGCCTGACAACAAGGATGTATGCGTGATTGCTGATCATGCCATCCAGCAGGCTAAGACCAATGGCAATGATGTGGTCATCGTCGATACTGCCGGCCGTCTTGCCATCGATGAGCAGATGATGAATGAGATCAGTAATCTGAAGAATCATTTGCACCCGGATGAAACCTTGTTTGTTGTTGACTCCATGACTGGTCAGGATGCTGTCAATACAGCGAAGGAGTTTAATGATCGCTTGGATTTCAATGGCGTTGTACTTACCAAGCTTGATGGTGATACCCGTGGTGGTGCTGCACTCAGTATCCGTACAGTGGTAACCAAGCCTATCAAGTTTATCGGTACTGGTGAAAAGATGGAAGCCATCGACGTATTCCATCCAGCTCGTATGGCAGACCGTATCCTCGGTATGGGTGACGTGGTTTCACTCGTAGAACGTGCTCAGGAGCAGTTTGATCTGGAGGAGGCTAAGAAGTTGGAGAAGAAGATTCGCAAGAACCAGTTCGACTTCAATGACTTCTATGCTCAGATTCAGCAAATCAAGAAGATGGGTAACATCAAGGATTTGGCCAGCATGATTCCTGGAGTCGGCAAGGCTATCCGCGATGTTGATATCCCTGAGGATGCTTTCAAGGGGGTTGAGGCTATCATCCAGAGTATGACTCCTAAGGAGCGCTCAAATCCTGGTATTCTGAATACCAGCCGCCGTCAGCGTATCGCCAAGGGTTCTGGTACCAATATCCAGGATGTGAACAAGCTCATCAAGCAGTTCGATCAGACCCGCAAGATGATGCAGATGATGACTGGCAACAAGATGGCACAGATGATGAGCCGCATGAAGGGTATGCCAGGTATGCCTAAGATGCCGGGAATGTGATTTTAAGTGAAGAGTGAAGAACGAAGAGTGAAGAATTCGTATGCTCTTGCAACTTAATATTTAATATTTAACATTTAATATTGAATCAAATGCAGCTAATCGACGGAAAGGCGACAGCAGCCGCCATCAAGGAACAGATAGCCGAGGAGGTGAAGCAGATAATAGCGCAAGGTGGCAAGCAACCTCATCTCGTGGCCGTGCTCGTGGGGCACGACGGAGGTAGTGAGACCTATGTGAAAAACAAGGTCTTGGCTTGTGAAAAGTGTGGATTTAAATCTACGCTGATCCGATTTGAAGATGACGTAACAGAAGAGGAACTTCTGGCTTGCGTTGACAGGCTCAATCAGGATGATGATGTGGATGGATTCATCGTACAGTTGCCTTTGCCTAAGCATATTGATGAGCAGAAGGTGACGATGGCGATAGACTATCGCAAGGATGTGGATGGTTTCCATCCTGTCAATGTGGGTAGAATGGCAATCGGTCTTCCTTGTTTCATTTCTGCCACTCCATTGGGTATTCTTACCTTGTTGCAGCATTATCATCTCGAGACCAGTGGCAAGAAATGCGTGGTGCTCGGACGTAGCAATATCGTTGGCAAGCCTATGGCTCAACTGATGATGCAAAAGCAGTATGGTGATGCTACGGTAACGGTTTGTCATTCTCATTCCAAGAACCTGAAGGAGGAATGTCGTGAGGCTGATATTATCATCGCTGCTATCGGCAGACCGGATTTCGTAACGGCTGATATGGTGAAGCCGGGTGCTGTTGTGATCGATGTGGGTACAACGCGTGTACCTGATGCAACTAAAAAAAGCGGTTTCCGTCTCAATGGTGATGTGAAGTTTGATGAAGTAGCAGAGAAATGTTCTTTCATCACACCGGTTCCTGGTGGTGTAGGACCGATGACAATCTGTTCTTTGATGAAGAATACCCTCGCTGCTGGCAAAAAAGAATATTATAAGTAGGGGTGAGGTCTGAGTCTGATAGCTATTACAGACAAGGCAGCCCCATACTAAAAAGAAATACAAGTATCAAACAACTTATACTTGTAAGCGAAACAAGTAAGCTTAACAAATACTTGATTATTTATAACTCTCTAATTTGGTCGGGGGCAGGGCGCAGTGATGCACTCGGCCCCTTTTTTGTAGATATATCTCTTATTAAAAACATAAATCAATGAAGATGAACCATAAAATTTTATTGGCTTCTACAGCTATACTTTCCTTTACCTCGTTGATGGCGAGTGGCAAGTTGAATCCTAAGGGTAATCCTGCCTTCTGGGATGAGCAGAATACTCCTGCCTATTCCGTGATGGGTAAGGATACGACCTGTCAGGTGTTCCTGTATTCTCCTGATCCTACCCAGGGATTACATTTGGCGTATCTGTCAGATAATGAAAAATGGATCGATGTAGGACAACTTTGTGCTTCTGATTATGGTCCTTGGGGATCGGGTAAGAAGATGTACAGTCCCTCTGTAGTACAGGCCAATGATGGAACTTGGCGTGCCTTGTGGAGTGTGGGAGAATTATTTCCGCAGTTTGCAGTGGCTTATTCCGAAGATTTGGTGACATGGCGCCCGCAGGATTATCCCATTGTAGCCGAGAAAGGAGTGAAATCTCCTGTTGCTTACCAGATGGAAGATGGTAATTTTGATATCTATATCAAGACGGCAAAGGGAAAACGCTACGTGCAGGCTTCTCAGGATTTCCGTACTTTTGTGGAAGATTCCTTGGAAGCTTCTGCCGATGAAATCCTATGGGATAAGGATTCTGTACTGATCAATGGTAAAATGCAGAAGGGTGATGAGTTTGAAATACCTGCTGTTCACCTGAATTATATCCGTGCTTGGTTTAAGGCCTTGGATGAGGAGAATCGGGAAAATAACCGTCAGATTCCAAAAACAAATCAGGAACTGGCTGCGCTTGTCAAGGAATATAATGACAGACAGGTTGCCATGCATGGTGAAAAGGCTGTTCTTACTCAGATGGATGAGAGCGACAGGATAGAGGCGAAGTTGGTGGTTGACGGAAAACAAACGAAGCGTATCTCAGATAAGTTGATTGGTATTTTCTTTGAAGATATCAGTCGGGCTGCTGATGGTGGACTGTGTGCCGAACTTCTTCAAAACGGTGATTTTGAATACAACAAGGATGATAGAAAGCATTCGTGGAATGCAACGACTGCTTGGCAGGGAGTGGACTTGTCTTCTGTTTCCGTAGAAAACGGAGTGAGCAAAAATAATCCTCACAATGCGGTGTTGGGTGCTACACCTATTTATAATATAGGATGGGATGGCATTTCTATCCTGCGAGGTGCTCGTGATGCGAAGAAGGAAGGAAAGCATGCTGCTTCTTATTATGACGTGAGTTTGTATGCTCGTTGCCTCAATGGAAAGAATAAGCAACTCATGGTAGCTCTGGTTGATGAAGCGGGGGATGTTATATCACAGGCTAAGGTGAAGGTTGTTGGCAATGAGTGGTCTGAATATAAGGCGCAACTGGTCATTACTGATAAATATCAGGGAAATCTCGAAGAGGGTAAAGGCATCCGCTTGGCCCTTATTCCAAAGGGAGAGACTCAAGTGGGTATTGATCTCGTGAGTCTGAAACCTCATGATACTTATAAAGGTCACGGACTCCGCAAGGATCTGGCAGAGAAAATCGCAGAACTCAAACCGAAGTTTGTTCGTTTCCCTGGTGGTTGTATGTTGCATGGACAGGGTCTGGACAATATCTATCATTGGAAGGAAACGGTAGGACCCTTGAAGGATCGCAAACCAGCCAGAAATATCTGGAATTATCATCAGACCAGACAACTCGGTTTCTATGAGTATTTCCAATGGTGCGAGGATATGGGTGCAGAGCCATTGCCGGTATTGGCAGCGGGTGTACCTTGTCAGAATTCACAGCCTAATGCGCAAGGACTCTGCGGACAGCAGGGAGGTATTCCGATGGACCAGATGCCACAGTATGTGCAGGATGTACTCGACCTGGTGGAGTGGGCGAATGGAGATCCTGCCACTTCTTCATGGGCCAAGATGCGTGCTGATGCAGGACATCCGGCTCCTTTCAATCTGAAGATGATTGGAATCGGAAACGAAGACCTGATTTCTACGACATTCAAGGAGCGTTATCTGATGATATGCAAGGCATTGAAGCAGAAATATCCTGATATCGAGGTGGTGGGAACGGTAGGACCTTTCCATTATCCTTCTTCAGATTATGTGGAAGGCTGGAAGATTGCTAAGGAAAACCGACAGTATATTGATGCGGTAGATGAGCATTATTACGAAAAACCAGGTTGGTTTATCAATCATCAGGACTATTACGACCATTATGACCGTAGTATGCCTAAGGTATATCTCGGTGAATATGCATCCAATGGAAATAATGAGGTGGACCGTGCCTTGGCAGAAGGTATTCATCTCTGTAGTGTGGAACGTAATGGCGATGTGGTGGAAATGACCTCTTATGCACCTCTGCTTTGCAAGGATGGTTATGCCAACTGGAATCCGGATATGATGTACTTTAATAATAATAAGGTACGCGCGACAGAAAGCTATCAGGTGCAGAAGATGTTCTCCGTACATAGTGGTGACGTTTATATCGCTTCTGATTTGCAGTTGCCGGAGGTCTTGAAACGCTATGTGGGCGTCAGTGTCGTGAAAGACAGTAAGTCGGGAAAGGTATGGCTGAAAATTGTCAATGCTTTGCCGCGAACACTGAAGCTGAAACTGTCCGGTTTTACTCAAAAGGAAATCGAAATAGGTCCTCGCCAATCGAATGTCTGGGCCTTGTAGTTTTTTTTCTGAAAGGATACCTTTTATGAGGTGTGCATATATCCCATAAAACCGATATAGAATATGCAAGAAAACTGATAGGATTGTCCGAAAAAGGAATGAATATTGGCTTTTTTGCATGTTTTATAGGTTGAAATGCAAAATTTAGTGGAAAATATTTGGTAGTTAAAGTTTTTTTTTATTACTTTGCACTCGAAATAAGTATTTGTGCAGTATTTGCATGAAGAATTATAGTGATATTTAATAATTTTATTTAATAAATTTTAGAGAGACATGAAAAAGTTAGTTTTATTGTTTGCTGCCGCAGCTATGGCAGTATCAGTATCAGCTCAGACTGTTACTGAAAGCAAGACTTTTGACAACTTCTACATCGGCGTTAATGGCGGTGTAATGACAAAGACTACAAATCACAGTTGGTTGAACAACCTCAACTCAAATGCTGGTCTTCGTATCGGTCGTTGGTTTACTCCAGTATTCGGTTTGGCTGCTGAGAGCAATGTTTACTTCAACGATCACAACGCATATCCATCAAAGACTAAAGTTCGTTATATGAACACAAGCTTGATTGGTACTGTAAACTTGAGCAACTGGTTTGCTGGTTACAAGGGTCAGCCACGTACATTCGAGGTTATCCCTGTTTATGGTCTTGGTTGGGCACACTCTTTCGGTACAGCAAATAACTGGAATGCTTTGACTTCTAAGGCTGGTATCGATTTCGCAGTTAACTTCGGTGCTGACAAGGCATGGCAGTTCTATGTAGAGCCATCTATGAACTGGGCTTTGAATGGTGATGGTTATGAGGGTGTTGCTTATGACATCAACAAGTCTGGCTTCCAGTTGAACGCTGGTTTCATCTACAAGTTCAAGAACTCTAATGGTTCTCACAACTTCACAGTCGCTCAGCTCCGTGATCAGTCTGAGATCGATGGTTTGAACAGCCAGATCAACAACCTCCGCAACGATTTGAATAACAAGGATTCTCAGCTCTCAGCTAAGGACAAGCAGATCAAGGATCTTCAGAACGCTCTTGACGAGTGCAACAAGAAGCCTAAGTATGTAAAGCCAGCTACAGCTACAAACTTGCAGCCTACTGTATTGTTCCAGCAGGGCAAGTCTAACGTAGAGAAGAGCCAGATGCCTAACATCGAGTTGATCGCTCAGTATATGAAGAATCACCCAGAGGCTAACGTCGAGATCAAGGGTTATGCTTCTCCAGAGGGTTCTAAGGAGTTGAACCAGAAGCTTTCAGAGAAGCGTGCTGAGGCAGTTAAGAATGTATTGGTTAAGAAGTACAAGATTGCTGCTAATCGTTTGACAACTAAGGGTATGGGCGCAACAGACAAGCTCTTCAAGCAGGTTGAGTTCAACCGCGTTTCTACTTTCAACGACAACAGCGCTGCTGAGTAATAAACGCATTGATTAGAATTTTTTCTATCAAACATATAAATCCTCAAGGTTTTTGCCTTGAGGATTTTTTTTGCTCCATCGGATGTTATTTTCTATTCCTGTGATCGTATGTTAATAACTGATGTGAGGTACAATCCAAGGAGGAGTGAAATAATATAGAAGATTTAGGTTATAGTTTTTGTGTTTTTAGTTTATTTGAATGCTCAATTCTAACGAAAATGTGTAGTTTCTGTGATAAATCGAAAGCAAATCGTTGATTTATGTTACGAAATTCGCTATAAAATGAAAGTTTATGTGAAATTTGTTGGTTATTACATAAATTCTCAGTATCTTTGCAGTCAAAATTGAAAATATAAAAACAATATGAAACATCCATTAAGAAGTAGCGTCTGTACTGAAGGCAGAAGAATGGCAGGTGCCCGTGCACTTTGGGTAGCTGCAGGTATGAAACATGAGCAGTTTGGCAAACCAATTATTGCTATTGTGAATAGCTTTACACAGTTTGTGCCTGGTCATACTCATCTTCATGAAATCGGTCAGATTGTCAAGAAGGAAATAGAGGCAATGGGTTGCTATGCAGCCGAATTTAATACCATCGCTGTAGATGATGGTATTGCTATGGGTCATGACGGAATGCTTTACTCTTTGCCAAGCCGTGACATTATCGCAGATTCTGTAGAGTATATGGTCAATGCTCATAAGGCTGATGCCATGATCTGCATCTCTAATTGTGATAAGGTGACTCCTGGTATGCTCATGGCATCTATGCGCTTGAACATTCCTACTGTATTCTGCTCTGGTGGCCCTATGGAAGCTGGTCGTTGGAAGGGTGAGAATGCTGACTTGATTACTGCTATGATTAAGGGTGCTGATACCAGTGTTTCTGATGAGGAAATGAAGCAGATTGAGCAATGTGCTTGTCCTGGTTGTGGTAGCTGTTCGGGTATGTTCACTGCCAATTCTATGAACTCACTGACTGAGGCTATTGGTTTGAGTCTCCCAGGAAATGGTACAATCTTGGCAACCCACAAGAATCGTATCCAACTCTTCAAGGATGCTGCTCGTCAGGTAGTGAAGAATGCTTATGCTTATTATGAGGATGGTGATGAGAGCGTATTGCCACGTAATATTGCAACACGTGATGCTTTCCTCAATGCAATGACTCTCGATATCGCAATGGGTGGTAGTACCAATACGGTGCTTCATCTTTTGGCTGTTGCTCAGGAAGCTGGTACTGACTTCAAGATGGAGGATATCGACCAGTTGAGCCGTAAGGTTCCTTGTCTCTGCAAGTTGGCTCCAAATACTCAGAAATATAGTGTTCAGGAGTGCAATCGTGCGGGTGGTATCATGGGTATCCTGAATGAGTTGAACAAGGGTGGCTTGATTCATGGTAGCGTAAAGCGTGTTGATGGAAAGACACTCGATGAGCAGATGAAGAAATATGATATCACTGGTTCTGAGCTTGATCCAGAGGCAGATAGAATCTATCATTCTGCACCTGGCAGAAAATTCTCTACCCAAATGGGTAGTCAGGATGCTCAGTGGGAGAGTCTTGATACTGACCGCGAGAATGGATGTATCCGTGACTTGGAACATGCTTACACCAAGGATGGTGGCCTGGCTGTTCTCTTCGGTAATATCGCCCAGAATGGTTGCGTAGTGAAGACTGCGGGTGTGGATCCTGTACTTTGGCACTTTGAGGGTCCTGCTGTTTGCTTCGATTCTCAGGAGGATGCTTGTGAGGGGATTCTTGATGGAAAGGTAAACTCTGGTGACTGTGTGGTTATCACTCATGAGGGTCCTAAGGGTGGTCCTGGTATGCAGGAGATGCTTTATCCTACTTCCTACATCAAGAGTCGTCATTTGGGCAAGGAGTGTGCCCTGATTACTGATGGTCGTTTCTCTGGTGGTACATCCGGTTTGAGTATCGGTCATATTTCTCCAGAAGCAGCTGCAGGTGGTAATATCGGTAAGATCAAGGATGGTGATATCATTGTCATTGATATTCCAAGCCGTTCTATCAACGTGAAGTTGTCTGACGAAGAATTGGCAGCCCGTCCTCAGCAGCCTTTGAAGCGTAACCGTGTGGTAAGCAAGGCTTTGCGTGCATACGCTCAGAGTGTAAGTTCTGCAGACAAGGGCGGTGTAAGAATTATCGATTAAGATGAAAATATATAGTTTTTGAACTTTTCAGTAGAAAGGTAATGGGATATTCTGCTTGGATATAGCGTGGAATTTTCCCATTCCTTTGAAATAAATATAATAATAATGGCAAAAGAAGTAATAACAGGAGCAGAAGCGTTGATGCGCTCCCTGAAAGCTGAGGGTGTAAAGACCATTTTCGGTTATCCGGGGGGAAGCATCATGCCAGTGTTTGATTCACTGTATGGTTACACGAGAGGAGAAAATAAGGTGTTTGATCACATCTTGGTACGTCACGAGCAGGCTGCTGCTCATGCTGCACAGGGCTATGCTCGAGTCAGTGGCGAAGTGGGCGTAACACTCGTGACCAGTGGTCCTGGAGCAACAAATACTTTGACTGGTATTGCTGATGCCATGATGGATTCTACACCTATCGTGGTTATTGCTGGTCAGGTAGGCGTGGGCGCCTTGGGAACGGATGCGTTCCAGGAGGTTGACTTGGTGGGTGTTACCCAACCTATCTCTAAATGGGCTTATCAGATTCGTCGTCCTGAGGATGTAGCTTGGGCTGTGAGCCGTTCTTTCTATATTGCCCGCAGTGGTCGTCCGGGTCCTGTCGTTCTCGACTTTACCAAGAATGCCCAGATTGCTACTTGTGAGTGGGAACCTGTGAAATGTGAGAAGGTTACCTCTTACAATCCTTATCCTGCCATAGATGCCAAGGCTGTAGAGGAGGCTGCCGAATTGATCAATAATGCCAAGCGTCCATTTGCACTGGTAGGTCATGGCGTGGAATTGGGCGGTGCTCACAATGAGTTGATTGAATTCCTGGAGAAGGCTGATATTCCTGCAGGTCGTACGCTGCTCGGTCTTTCTGCTTTACCAAGCAATCATCCGTTGAATATGGGTATGCTCGGTATGCACGGTTCGTATGCTACCAACATGAAGACTCAGGAGTGTGATGTGCTGATAGCTATTGGTATGCGTTTCAGCGACCGTATTACTGGTGTTCCTTCTAAATATGCTAAGCAGGCTAAAATCATCCATCTGGATATTGACAAGGCTGAAATTGACAAGGTCATCAAGACGGATGTTGCTGTGATAGGTGACTGTAAGCAGACTTTGCCGGCAATTACCCGTTTGCTGAACAAGAATGTTCACCGTGAGTGGAGAGATTCATTCGAGGTTTATCGCCAGCAGGAGCAGGAGAAGGTAATCGAGAAGGATATCCATCCTACAGAGGGTCCTCTGCTGATGGGCGAGGTGACCAATGTGGTAACGGAAGCTACCCATAATGAGGCTGTTCTCGTGAACGACGTAGGTCAGAACCAGATGATCAGTAGCCGCTACTTCAAGTTCACCAAGAAACTGAGTATTGTTACCAGTGGTGGATTTGGTACCATGGGATTCGGTCTTCCTGCTGCTATCGGTGCAACCTTTGGTGCTCCAGACAGAACCATTTGCTGTTTCTTCGGTGATGGTGGTTTCCAGATGAATATCCAGGAATTGGGTACTATTATGGAGCAGCAGGCACCTGTGAAGATGATTCTCCTGAACAACAATTATCTTGGCAATGTACGTCAGTGGCAAGACCTGATGTTTGAAGGCCGTCGCTCCTTTACCCACATGCTGAACCCTCGTTATGAGGAAATAGCCAAGGCTTACGGCATTCCTTACGATGTGGTCATCGACCGCAAGGATCTGAAGGCGAAAGTGGAGAAGATGATTGCTACCAAGGGGCCTTACCTTCTGGAGTGCGCCATCAAGGAAGATGAGGACATCGTTCCGATGACCTTGCCTGGCAAGAGTGTTGATGAAATGCAGTTGGAACTTCATTACTAAAGTTCTCGATTCATATATATATATAATAAGGTGTAACCGGCATTTTACAAAGTAAAGTGTAACAGACATTTTAGAAAGGAAAAATAAGATGGACAATAATAGTGACAAGAAATTATATACATTGCTTGTTTATTCAGAGAACATTGCGGGTATCCTGAATCAGATTACCGCAGTATTCACCCGCAGACAAGTAAATATCGAGAGCCTGAACGTATCGGCCAGCAGCATCAAGAATATCCACAAATATACCATTACGGTATGGAGTGATTCTGAGCAGATAGAGAAAATCAACAAGGCGATAGAGAAGAAAATCGATGTCGTGAAGAGTGATTACTATTCGGATGATCAGATTTTCATCCATGAGGTGGCTCTTTTCAAGATTTCAACTCCTGTTCTGCTGGAAAACCCTGAGGTTTCCCGTACGATCCGTAAGCATGATGCTCGTATGATGGAGGTTAATCCAACTTACAGTACGGTACTCTTGGCTGGTTTGACAGAGGATATTGCAGACTTGTTCCATAAGTTGAACAGTTTTGATTGTCTCTTGCAATATACTCGCTCAGGCCGTATTGCAGTAACAAGAAGTTTCGATGAGCCTATCTCTGATTATCTGAAGCAGAATGCGGAGGAATAACAGAGATAGAGAAATATAGGGATAAGCGGGCTACGATCGTAAGACAGTTGTTCTACGGTTGTAGCTCGTTTGTTTTTATGAACGCCGTTAGCAGAAGAAATTCTCGGTCTTTTCTTTGGCATTCTCAATAAAAAATTGTAGATTTGCAAAGAATTTAAAAACAAGAAGGCATTTTTTCGTATAAGATATGGAATTATTAAGTAAAGTAGGAAGATACGAGTTCCTTTCGGAACCTTTTCATTGTGACTTTTCCAGTCACCTGTTTATGGGGCATTTGGGTAATCATTTGTTGAATGCAGCCGATTTTCATAGCAACGACCGTGGTTATGGCATGAACTATCTCATGCCACGACATAAGACTTGGGTGCTTAGTCGCTTGGCCATTGAGATGACCGAGATGCCTAAGTCGTATGACAAGTTCTATGTTGAGACCTGGGTGGAGAATGCCATGAAGTATTTTACAGCCCGTGATTTCAAGATATGTGGTAAGCCAGCTGCTGATGAAGAAGAGGAGAAGGTATATGGCTATGGCAAGAGTGTGTGGGCGATGATAGATACTGAGACCCGACAGCCGGTAGATATATTCTCCATCCATGATGGACTTATCAAGGAGTATCTCGAGGAAGAGAAAGAATGTCCTATAGCAGCCAGTTCTCGTGTCAAGATGTCTGCCGATGCCAAGTTTGTGCGCAGTATCGACACCTATTATAATGATGTAGATGTCAATGGTCATATCAATTCAGTGAAATATATCGAACATATTCTTGATTTATTCGACTTGGATTACTATAAGACCCATTTTTTGCAGAGATTTGAAATTGCATACGTGGCAGAGAGTCATCAGGGCGACCGTCTCAATTTCTACGAGGAGGAAGTAAATGAGGGAGAATATTGCATAAAGATAACAAAAATCTGCAAAAATGACGCAAAAGAAGTCGAAGTTGTAAGAAGTAAGGCGAAATTTGTAAAAAAGTGAAAGAAAAATTTGGTAGTTTCATATTGATTTATTACCTTTGCACCCAGATAAGAAAATAAACCCAGAGCCGCCCTCTTGAATAGGGGGTGGACGGATCAAACAGGCATTCTTTGGATAAGAATTAGCTCGCATCCGTATGGACAAGTTAAACCCGCGGCTCCACAACGGCAAGCCGCACAAAACAAAAATAATTATGGCAGAAATGAATTTCGGTGGCGTAATGGAAACTGTTGTCACCAGTCATGAATTTTCATTGGAGAAAGCACGTGAAGTATTGAAGAACGAAACTATCGCAGTTATCGGTTATGGTATCCAGGGTCCTGGTCAGGCTTGTAACCTTCGCGATAATGGTTTCAACGTCATCGTCGGACAGCGTCAGGGTAAGACCTACGAGAAGTGTCTGAAGGATGGTTGGGTTCCTGGTAAGACTCTGTTCTCTATCGAGGAAGCTGCTGAAAAAGGTACTATCATCTGCATGTTGCTTTCTGATGCCGGTCAGATTGCATGCTGGCCAAAGATTAAGCCACACCTCACAGCAGGTAAGACTTTGTATTATTCACATGGTTTCGCTATCAACTGGAGCGATCGCACAGGCGTAGTTCCACCTAAGGATATTGATGTTATCATGGTTGCACCTAAGGGTTCTGGTACTTCTCTCCGCACAATGTTCTGCGAGGGTCGTGGTTTGAACTGCTCTTACGCTGTATATCAGGATGCATCTGGTAAAGCAGAGGAAAAGACTATTGCATTCGGTATCGGTATCGGTGCAGGATATTTGTTCAAGACTACATTCCAGCGTGAGGCTACTTCTGACCTTACTGGTGAGCGTGGTTCTTTGATGGGTGCTATCGAGGGTCTTTTGGAGGCTCAGTACGATGTACTTCGTGAGAACGGTCACTCTCCATCTGAGGCTTTCAACGAGACTGTTGAGGAGCTGACTCAGAGCCTTGGCCCTCTCTTCGGTGAGAAGGGTATGGATTGGATGTATGCTAACTGTTCTACAACTGCACAGCGTGGTGCTCTTGACTGGGCTCCTCGTTTCCGTGAGGCTATCAAGCCTGTTATGGAGTGGTTGTATTACTCTGTTAAGACTGGTAATGAGGCTCAGATTTCTATCGACAAGAACTCTCAGGCTGATTACCGTGAGAAGTTGAACGCTGAACTCGAGGCTATGCGCAACAAGGAAATGTGGCAGGCTGGTGTTACAGTTCGTAAACTTCGTCCTGAAAATAACTAATTTTTTTCTCGTACATAATGTTGGAAAGGGAATGGTCCGCGAGGGGTCGTTCCCTTTTTGTTGTTTATCTCTTTTTGTTGCTTATCCTTTTTTTGTTAGCTTTACAGATAGATATAACTGCCGTCTATATGTATCTGGTTTTCTGATACCAGCATTTCTAAAGCATTTTCTAACTGCTGGCTCGGTACTTGTATTTCTCTCAATTCTGTAATGTGGTGTTTCTTTTGATCACCTAATATCTGGAGAATACTTTCTTTCGCCTTTTCAAACATCTGTTTGGCTACAGAATCGTTATCTTTATGTTCCAGACAGACATCGCATTGCTTGCAATCTTCCTTGGTTTCTTCTCCGAAATACCTTAAGAGTTGTCGTGAACGGCAGATAAAGTCTGTTTGTGCATATGCTATCATACTGCTGATACGTTTTACGAATTGCTCTTTTCTGTTTTCGTATGCTTCTTGGGTGATGACGACCTTATCTCCATCAATTCTATCCCGGGTATAGGTGATAAACGGGATTTTTCTACGAGGAACGAAAGTGATGATATGTTTGGTGGCAAGGCATTTCAATGCGAAATATACCTGCTGGATACTCAACTCTGCCTGTTGGGCTATCAGGGATTCGTCGATATATACGAAATCAGTGAAGAGTCCTCCGTAAATGCGTAAGAGGGCCGTGACAACCTGGTCTTCATTTTCAGACAGATTATCCAGAAGATAAAGGTCGCTTCTGTTCAGGTTGAACATGAGGCGGGCTTTCCCGTCGGGATTGTCTTCGTAATGAATGTAGCCACACTGTTCCAGTATTCTCAAAGCTGCATCTACTTTTGTTGGATAATACTTATAGATATAGCTGAATTTCTCTATGTTGAATTCGAAAGTTTTTCCACAACCGCTCCCCACACCTATTTGGAAAAAATAGGCGAGGTGTTCGTAGATATCCCTGATCAGTTCTTTCTCAGGAAAGGTATCGTTGATGCGTTTGGTCAGTTTGCGTTCATCGCTGGCATCATAGAGTAGTACTGCGTATGATTTGTTGCCATCTCTACCCGCACGACCAGCCTCCTGGAAATAAGCTTCCAGAGAGTCTGGGCAATCTATATGAATGACCATCCTTACATCGGGTTTGTCGATACCCATACCAAAGGCATTGGTAGCAACCATCACTCTTATCTGATCTTCCTGCCACTCTCTCTGTCGTTCATCCTTTACGGCAGGGTCAAGTCCGGCATGATAGAAAGTGGCAGGGATGCCGTTCTTATTGAGGATTTCTGCTATTTCCTTCGTACGGCGGCGGCTTCTAACATAGATGATGGCAGAACCCTGTACACATTTCAGGATATGAACCATTTCGCCATGCTTGTCGGTCGTAATACGTACAATATATGCCAGGTTCTTGCGTTCGAAACTCATTTTGAACACATTCTTTTCAGGAAACTGGAGTTGGTTCTGGATATCATCTACGACTTCTGGGGTAGCCGTGGCAGTAAGTGCCAGGATGGGTGTTCCCGGTTTCAACTTTCTGATATCTGAAATCTTCAGATAAGAAGGACGGAAATCATATCCCCACTGACTGATGCAGTGGGCTTCATCCACTGTGATAAAGCTTACTTTGATATGGCGTAATTTGGTCTGGAAAATATCCGTAGAAAGTCTTTCCGGAGAGACATACAGAATCTTGACACCGCCAAAGATACAATTCTCAAGTGTCTGTATGATTTCTCTTCTGGATTTGTCGGCATAGATAGCATCTGCCAGGATACCGCGTTCCTTGAGGTGGGTAACCTGGTCTTTCATGAGGGCTATGAGGGGCGTAATCACGATGCAAACGCCATCCTGGGCAAGTGCAGGAACCTGAAAAGTGATAGATTTACCACCACCAGTAGGCATAAGACCGAGGGTATCCTTACCCTGTGATATACTTTCGATAATGTCTCTCTGTATGCCACGGAAGTCAGGATACCCCCAGTATGTTCGCAATATCTCTTGAAATTTATCTGTCATTTAGTCATTTGGGTCTGATGGAGTCAGAAATCAGGAGTTTTCCTATTTCTCACTGTTGTTCGGACGGATATCCTCAATTTGCAGTTGTACCTGGTTCTTCTTGAAGATATTGTCTTCTATGGTATATACAATGTCGAAACTCCGTTTGCTCTTGATGTATCGTGCTGCGGCACTTTGTCCGAAGGCAATGCCGTTGACCACGTTGCTCGACTTAGAGTCCACAAGTTCCAGCTTGATGTGCTCCTGTTCCCTTCCTACCACTTTGCTTGTACCATAGTCATACACTTTGGTTGTGCAGAATATCGGTTTTTGATTGCCTGGTCCAAAAGGTGCAAACCGTTTCAGGTCGCTGTACAGGTGCTTGGTGATGTCTTTGAAATCAATCTCCGCATCAATATGAAGCAAGGCTTCTGTCTGTTCAGGAGCGATATGTTCCTCTACATATTTCTGGAATCTTTCTCTGAATTCTTTTATCTTATCCCATTTCATGGTAAGTCCGGCTGCGTATGTATGTCCACCGAAATTCATGAGAATATCGCGGCAACTCTTGATGGCAGAATAGACATCAAAGCCCGTAACACTGCGTGCGGAGCCTGTTGCCATGTCACCATCTTTGGTCAGAACGACGGTAGGGCGGAAATAGATTTCCGTGAGTCTTGAGGCAACAATGCCGATGACTCCTTTTTTCCATCCTTCATCGTAGAGCACAATACTGGAGTTGTGCTTCTGGCTTTCAAGTCTTGACACAATGCCATTGGCTTCCTCCGTCATCTGTTTGTCGATGTCCTTACGTTGTTCGTTGTATTCATTGATGTGTTTTGCCATGCGGATGGCAGTAGCAAAATCTCTTTCTACCAGCAGGTCAACGCTCAATTTGCCGTTTTCCATTCTTCCTGAAGCATTGATGCGTGGACCGATCTTGAATACGATGTCGCTCATTGAGATTTCTCTACCATTGAGTCCGCAGATATCAATGATGGAACGCAAGCCGATACTTGGATTGGTATTGAGCAGCTTGAGACCATGGAACGCGAGGATACGGTTTTCTTCCTCAACAGGTACGATGTCGGCTGCGATGCTTACGGCACAGAAGTCGAGCAGCGGGATGAGTCTGGAGAACGGAATGTTGTTGTTCTTGGCGAAAGCCTGCATGAATTTAAAGCCTACGCCACATCCGCAAAGGTGCTTGAACGGAAAGGTATCGTCAGGACGCTTAGGGTTGAGAATAGCCACAGCAGGAGGCATCACCTCGTCTGGAACGTGGTGATCACAAATGATGAAATCTATGCCAAGAGACTTGGCATATTCTATTTCCTTGATGGCTTTGATGCCACAGTCAAGGATGATGATTAGTTTTACACCTGTCTTGTTGGCAAAGTCTATTCCTTTTTTGCTGACTCCGTATCCCTCGTCATATCTGTCGGGGATATAGTAATCGATGTTGGAATAGAATTGCTGCAGGAACTTATAGACCAAAGCTACGGCAGTGCATCCATCTACGTCGTAATCGCCATAGACAAGGATGCGCTCCTTGCGTCCCATCGCATCATTGAGGCGGTCAACGGCTATGTCCATATCCTTCATGAGGAATGGATTGATCAGGTCGGCAAGCTGAGGCCTGAAAAACCGTTTGGCTGCCGATTCTGTCGTAATGCCTCTTTGGATGAGAAGCTGTCCTAAGATTGGGCTGATGCTTAGCTTTTCGCCCAGTTCCTTTGCTGCTTTTTCTTGCTCAGGTGTAGGTGCTTCATAATTCCATTTAAAATGCATCTTAATTATTTTTTATTTCTGCCGTCAAAGTTACAAAAATAAAACGACAAATAGAAATGTTTTAACTTGAAAATAGCAGAAAAAGCATGAATTATGTAAAAAAAGGCAGCAAACCTGATGGATTGCTGCCTTTTTTTAAATATTTATCTAAGTTTCTTTTCTTCCTGTTATCCTTAGATTCCGAGTTTTTTACGGATATCCTTAGGGAGGGCATTCTTGTTTACCATGAAGTCCATAGTCTTGTATGCTACAAATGCCTTGGTCATGTACCATGTTCCCTTGTAATCACCATACTCACCCCATGAGTTCTTCACCATGTAGTACTCCTTGCCGTTCTGGTCCTTTGCGATACCATAGATGTGCATACCGTGGTCATCAGTAGTCTCCCAGTTATCGAAAGCTTCCTGACGCATCTGCTGTGTAGGTACAATCTCAGGAGCGTTGACACCCAGTGAGTCGAACTTCTCTTTCTTCTCGTCTTTTGAAAGCTTGAACCAGTGGTCTGCATCGGTGCCTGCCATAGAACGAACCTTCTTTACATCGTAAGCGATACCGAGACCTTTGCGAGTGAAACCATCCTCTGTTACGTCGCCACCCCAAGCTATAGTATAACCGTTCTTGACTGCATTGTCGATAATCTTGCAGATGTCGTCCATTGGAACGTTGTAGCTCATAGGCCAGCGCCAGTTGTCCTGTACCTCAACAGCAAACTGACTCCACATTGGGTGGTGGGTATAGCTGGTGATGGTAACATAGTCATCGAGATTCAAACCGAGGCTCTCGCAGAATGACTGTGGAGTATATTGCTTGCCCTGATAGGTAAACTTCTCTGGAGTCTTACCGATGTAAGAGTCGATGATGCCCTGAAGACCGCTCTTCCAAGCAGAAGAAATTTTCTTAGCATTGCTCTTGGCAACAGCTTCTACGTATGGAGTCATCACATCGAAGAACTCACCGAAGTTGGCAAGTGAGTCACCTGTCAATGTACCTGGAGCTGGCATTGCTGTCTCTGGTACGATACCATAGTGCTTCAAAGCATACAGTACATCGTATGCGCTACCACCCTGTGAGAAGCTCACGTCACCGTGCATTCTGACAGCCATTGTGGCGCGGTCCATGTATGTCTTGTTGGCAACGAACATCTCGCTCAAGTCGTATGTCTTGCCTGTCTTCTTCAAAATCTCGCTCTCAAAATAGCTGAGAGTAGAATAAGCCCAGCACGTACCACTGCGGTTCTGATCCTTGATGCTGGTGATAGGGTTTTCCTTTACCACTGTAAATACTGGCTTGTTCTTTGCGATAGCTGCTGAATCAGTAGCGGTCTTTGCGCTTGCACCTGTGGCAACCAATGCCATCAATGCTGCTGCGATCAATGTTTTCTTCATTAAAATTTCTCTTTATATTAATAATGTTGTTCTTTCTTTTATCTCTCTTCAAGGGATTTGCTTATCTGTTGGCTGCCATGTAGTCCTCTACATCCTTTGGATGATAAGGGATGCGGTCTTTGCCCAAGAATCTGCAACCGTCTTTAGTGATGAGTAAATCGTCCTCGATACGGATACCTCCGAAGTCCTTGTAGGTTTCCAGCTTGTCGAAGTTGAGGAACTCTGCGCAATGACCTGATGCCTTCCAGTCGTCGATGAGGGCAGGGATGAAATAGATTCCCGGTTCATCTGTTACAACGAAACCTTCTTCGAGGCGGCGACCCATGCGCAGGCAGTTGGTACCGAACTGTTCCAGGTTAGGACGAACTTCCTCATCGAATCCTACATTAATCTGGTCGAAATTCTCCATATCGTGTACGTCCATTCCCATCATGTGACCTAATCCGTGAGGCAGGAACATGGCATGAGCACCAGCCTTGACAGCCTCTTCTGTATCACCCTTGGCAAGTCCTAACTCTTTGAGCTTGTCAAACATCAGACGGCATATTGCAAAGTGAACATCTGCGTATTTTACACCAGGTTTAGCCACTTCGAGAGCGTAGTCGTGACAAGCCTCTACGATAGAGTAGATTTCCAACTGGCGCTGGGTAAACTTACCGCTTACAGGCATAGTACGTGTATTGTCAGAGCAATAGTTGTTGATGGTCTCGGCACCGGCATCGCAAAGAGCCAGTCTGCCAGCTTCCAGAATGCTCATGGAAGGGTTGCCGTGCATGATCTCACCATGCTGACTGAAGATAGTAGGGAAACTGACCATTGCTCCATAAGAGTTGGCAATTCCGTCAACTTGTCCGCCTACAAATTTCTCTGTTACTCCTGGACGAGTCAACTTCATGGCAGTGGTATGCATCTTGTAACCAATAACAGCAGCACGTTCCAGTTCCTCGATTTCCTCAGGAGTCTTGGTAGAGCGCATCTTTACCACAGCCTTGATGAGATCCATAGAGGCCTCTTCCTTTTGCTGGTTAGGGTGGATGCCGAGGAGGTCGAATATCTGGAGCTTGATGTCAAAGCGATAAGGAGGCAGGAAATGTATCTTGCGCTTCTTAGACATGGCATCATTGCAGATCGTCTTCAGAGATTTCATAGGTGCAGAGTTGTGGACACCAACCTGTTCTGCCAAGTCGTGTACGCTTTCCACGCTGCCATACCATACGATATCTTCTATATCTATGTCGTCACCGATCAATGTCTCGATGTCGTTGTCAATGTCGATTACACCTACCAGACCATCGCGCTGCTGTCCGAAATAATAGAGGAAAGTAGAGTCCTGACGGAATGGATAGTATCCATTGTTAGGGAAATTACAAGGTGAATTGTTATTTCCGAAAATCAAAATTACGCCTTCACCTACAAGCTTCTTAAGCTCTTGGCGGCGCTGAATGTAAGTGTCCTTACTAAACATATTTTTAGTTTTTTGTTATATTTTGGTGCAAAGTTAGTGATTATTTCCCAAAAAATGCTTATCTTTGCAAGCAAAATCGTATAAAAAGTGAGAATTTATAAATAATTAATAATAAAAGCCCGCTTTTTGTGCAAAAATGAATAAAAAAACAGGTAAATGGTATGAAAATGGAAAGAAAAACGGGACTGGTCTTGGAAGGAGGCGGAATGAGAGGTGTGTTTACAAGCGGGGTACTGGATGCCTTCATGAAACACGATTTGTATTTCCCATATACGGTGGCTGTTTCTGCAGGAGCTTGCAATGGTATGTCGTATATCAGTCGCCAACCTCGTCGTGCCCGTATTTCCAATATCGATTACTTGGCTCGGTATGAATATATCGGTTTTCGGCATCTGGTTACTCAAGGTTGCATCTTCGACCGCCGGTTGCTTTATGATAAATTTCCCAACCAGTTGTTGCCTTTCGATTTTGATACTTATTTCCAGCATGCGGAAGGTTTTGAGATGGTAACGACCAATTGTCTGACGGGGCATGCCATGTATCTTTCTGAAACTCATGATAAGCAGCGTGCTCTGGATATCGTCAGAGCTTCAAGCAGTTTGCCTTATGTCAGCAAGATTGTGAATGTGGATGGTATCCCGATGCTGGATGGTGGTATTGCCGACAGTATTCCTGTTCAGCATGCCATTGATATGGGGTATGAGCATAATGTGGTGATACTGACTCGCAACAAGGGGTGGCGTGATCATGGGAAGGATCGCAAGATACCTTATTTATATAAGAACTATCCTCGTCTTCGTGTAGCTCTGAGTCATCGTCATAAGGTATATAATGAACAACTCCAACTTGTAGATGACCTGGAGGCTGCGGGCAAGATCACATGTATTCGTCCGCTTCGTCCGCTTGAGGTGGGACGTATTGAGAAGAATACGGAAAAATTGGAACGGTTATACGAAGAAGGCTTCACTTTGGGTGAAGCCTTCTGTAAGGAGTTTATTTGATTTAAATGTAAATTCCCAATATTTTTTGGAGGTTTTTCTCTCTTGTTGCTCCCATGATGAGGAACAAGTCTATCAGCCACCAGATTCCACATCCTCCACAGGTTATGAGTTTAAGTATTCCGATAACCACATCACCGATGTAGATACGATCGATTCCTAAAGAACCTACGAGAACAGAGAGAATGATAGCTATGGTTGGATCTTTGGATTGAGCCAGATAGATACTGGCGGTGTTGTAATCCATTCCTAACAGTTTTTCTCTGAGGGTACCCAGAGCTTCGTATGGCAATTTGTTGCCATATATAGCAATCAGTTGATCAACTTGTTGATAGTTCATAAGCTTGACATTAAATGTTGAGAATATTTCTTAGTACAAACCATACGCAAAAAGAATAGACGTATATCCAGACAGCAATTTTACCTTCAAAAATACTTGTCATTTTCTCTTTTAATTTCCCATTCGGTAAATAATATGTTACTATGATGATAAGCGTATAGGGGAGGGCGTATATTAAATAATAGTTATAGTGGCAGGCTTTTAATACATCTCCATTAGTGAGGGCATGTAAGAAACGTTGTATTCCACATGCAGGACAACTAAGTGTGGTTATCAGCTTAAAAGGGCATTTAGGCCAAAACCAATAGTTGCTTGGATTGAAGGTGTACAGTAAACTGAGTGCTACTATAACTATTAATAAATATGTGTACTTGTTTTTTGCAATTTGCTTGAAACGCTTACATACCAAGCATAGCAAAGATGGTTGCACCATAGACTAACCAGTAGATTATGTTGATAACCAAACCGACACCTATACCGATAAGACTCCATTTCTTAGCCTCTTGTGCTGCTAAATTGGCAGCTTCATATTGCTTTGCATAGTAAAGACCATTTACCTTACTTGCCTTAACGATACCTACAATACCAAGTGGTAAGCAACAGCAGATTGTGCAGATGATTGCAAGTACAAGATTGTTGTCTGGCTTTGGAGGCATAGGGGTGCTGACCTGCTGCTCAAAATTGTTTTGTTCCATAATTGTGTACGAGTTAGACCATTTTGTTTTTAGTTACTAGAATGTAGTCTGGTCTTTTCGCTACATTTTAGTTTTTATTTACTTTTACTTTTTCAATTTTGCTCTAATTTAGAACGTTGAGTAACTCTATTTTAGATTGTTCTTTTTATATTGAAAGATTTTTGCAGGGGTTATTCTTTTAGTAAGTCAGGTCTGAGCCTTTTGGTTCTTTCCATGGCCTGGTCGAATTCCCATTGGCGAATCTTAGCCTCATTTCCGCTCAGCAGTATCTCTGGAACTTTCCAACCCTTATAGTCTGCTGGTCGGGTATAGATAGGGGCTGCAAGAATGTCGTCCTGGAAACAGTCGGAGAGAGCGCTTTGCTCATCGCTGATGACTCCTGGAACCAAACGGATTACTGCATCAGAGATAATGGCTGCAGCAAGTTCGCCACCTGTCAATACGTAGTCGCCTACAGAAATCTCACGGGTGATGAGATGGTCTCTCACTCTTTGGTCAATTCCCTTGTAGTGACCGCAGAGGATGATGAGGTTGCCTTGCATCGACATCTCGTTGGCAATCTTCTGGTTGAAAGTCTCTCCGTCTGGAGAAACATAGATGACGTCATCATATTCGCGTTCAGCCTTGAGGGCTGTAATGCAGCGATCGATAGGTTCGCATTGCATCACCATGCCGGCACTTCCTCCGTATGGATAGTCATCTACTCGTTTCCATTTATCTAATGTATAATCACGCAAGTTATGGAGATGAATCTCTGCGAGACCCTTCTTCTGTGCGCGTGCCAGGATAGACTCATTGAAGAATCCCTCCAGCATTTCCGGTAATACAGTGATAATATCTATTCTCATATTGAATGCAAAGATAATATAATTTGAGCAAGTAGCCAAAAAAATCTGCTATTTTTTTTCAGTAGAAAGTTTTTATGTATAGGAATGAAAAATAAGCTCTGTTAAAATAATTCGTAGGCTTTCTGCAGATTTGCCTTCTTATAAACTGAGTGAGGAAATAGAGTTTGGGCAAGGAAAAATTTCTCCTTGCCCAAGCGCAAATTTTTCCGTGGGCAGGGAAAAATGAAAGTGGGGTAAACAAAAAATGCGAATTCGCTGGATAGCGAATTCGCATTTGAAATGTATTGTAAAGAATAATGTGTCTTACTTGATGATAACCTTCTTCTTTCCGATGATGTAAACTCCCTTGGTGAGCTGACTAATATCTGTGCCCAAGTAGCGACCATCGAGGGTGAAGATACGTGTATCCTTCTCCTGATTCTGCTGGATGACAGGTCTGTCGATGCCTGTAGCAAAGTCCTTGAGATAATCGAAGGTAATGACACCATTGGTCTCCTTGATGTTGTAGAAAGGCTTTTCCAATGTGCTATTGTTGAGTTTGACACTCAAAAGTTCGGTCTTATTTTTAGCACCTGGGAAAGGGTCGCCTTTGAGACTTAAATTGTATTCTTCTTCTGTCCTTTGTTTGTTGTATGCAGAGATTACATAACCATCGGCAGGAACAATCATGACATTGGGTTTGCCTTTTTCATTGTTGAGTCTGTTATCAAGGCTGACCGTAGTGTAAGGGTAGTCGATGCGCCAAACTAACATGCCAGTTTTGAAGGCTTTTGTTATTCCCCTCCACCAGCCATCTGTCTGGAGATTTTGGATAAGAAGGTATTCGTCATTTTCTCCATTAATCTTGTAAGCTGTTCTGTCGCTGGCATAGGAATTCAAGCTAACCTGTTTTGCTTCATCTCCTAATTCTACAGGAGTAGTCCAGCCCATTACATCCATTTCCCATGGGGAATATGGAGTAGGGAAATAGCCGCTATATGTATATTCTCCTCCGTCCATCAAATCCCAATATTCTGGGTTTTGGTTGTCAACTTTTGATGCTTCAACTGTAGGATAAAGGTCTGGGAGTCCCATTGTATGACTGAATTCGTGACAGAAAAGTCCGATACCATTGAGTAATGGCGTGCCATTGAACTTATTATTCACTACAGTAGGAGTAGCATTCAACTCGTTGTTGATACCATATCTGCAAATCTTTTTACCATTCAACTCGAGCAAGTTGCTGGTTCCCGGCTCATAGAATTTGTTAATGCCTGATTTTGGCCAAAGACAATCTGAACTATTGCCATTGATACTCTCGCTATAACCAGCATATATGACATACACCAAGTCAACATAGCCGTCATTATTTTGATCGTAGTCAGCAAAGTTGACCTTGGTAGATATACCTTTGCAAGCTTCGGCTATCATTTTGGCAAAATTGGTATCTGTAGAATTACCGACATTACCACCATAATATGCAGAATTCTTACTTACGGTAACGGGACCTACGATGTCAAACTGAGGAGTGAACTTTCCCTGACTCATATCATTGAAGTACTGGGATACACTGCCGTAGTTTACCCTTCCTTTTGTAACATAAGCATTATTGGCTTCTGGTGCAGCTTCTCCTTCGGCTCCTTTAAGATAATGGGTAAATGTGGCAACAGGATCTGATGTCTTGAATTTGACATCCTGAAATTCTACCAGAATGACCAAAGCTTTCGGTGAACCAGTATGAGGGAAATATGCAGGATTTACTTTGCCGATAGGTTTGGCAAGTGCCTGAGGCTCTGCTTTGAGCAAGTTGAGGAACTTCTCCTTGTCTTGGTTATTAATGACCTGTTCTTCCACAGTTCCACGTTCACCGGCATTATGAGCCAATTGTGGGGTAGCTTTCAGCGTTCCGTCTTCCTCCACCTGTGCTACATAATAGTTGCTGCCCACCTGTACGAGAAGTACATCGTCTGCGGTACTGTACCAGCTGAAGTGTTCATCACCATGAAGGCGAATGGTCAGTTGGCTGCCATCACTCTGGGTAATGGTAGTGAGTCCTGTATGCGCTTTTGCAGCAAAGCCGCTTGCGATGCCCACCAGAGCAAATGCAATGCTAAGTAAAATCTTCTTCATATAATGATTTTTAATTATTGATGCTAATTTCGTTTGATTGATGCTTTATTTGAATGCTAAATGATAACTTTATTTGTTTGATAGAATTCTTTATTTGAAATAATATTGTCCCTTCTTCTGGGTCTGGTGACCAAACTCGATGGCATGGTGCGGACAATGGTGGTAACAATTGAAACATGTGAGGCAGTCGTCATGATGCAGCCATACAGGCATTTTCCCTTTACCGCCATCAATATCTCCAACGGGACAGACATGGGCGCAGATGCCACATTTCACACATTTGTCTGCTGTGACGTGAAAACGCTTGTCTGTAATGAGAACTTTTTCAAAGAAACCACCTACAACCTTGGTGAAAAACCAAGGAATAGGACCTTTTACCAATCTGCAGATACCTTCCTTACGGTTGAAAATCTCTTCGCAGATTTCTTCCAGTTCCAAAGCCGACTTCTCCTTTTTCCGAATCTCCTTTTCCTTCGGATCGACATCCATGAAAGGTAATCCTACGTATGACTCGGGCATGATGAGAGAGAAGGAAGAGGCTACCTCATGCACTCCGATATTCGATAAGGAAGAATTGGAGGCAATCGTTTCGTTGAGATTCTCTATGGTCAGTCCGATACTGTCACCAGCCGTACAGACTGCATAGGCGTAAACGGGGCTTGGAACTGGCGATTCATGGTTGGGGTGCACTTCTTCAGTTGGTAGATTGACCTGAAGTTTAGCTATAAATTCCCTGACAAGTCTTGGAACCCTCCAACCATGAACGGGGAAAACGAAACCAAGCCGTTCACCTTTTTCCAAGATGAACGGCTCAGTATATTGGGCGCCTGATTTTTTGAGGAGCCTCATTTCTTCGGCAATATCAATCAGTCGCTCATGTGTAGCTGTTGCCAATTTGATGGCAGCCCAGCGGGTATTTCCTGTACCAGAAAAATAAAATATCATTTTTTAGTTTCAGTGCAATCAGATTTATTTCTGTTCTTCCACCATGACACCCTCGATGTAAAGGCGTGTCATCTCAACGTTGCCATTGCTACGAACGGTGATAGACTTCTTGAAATGACCAGGGAACATACCCTTGCCATTGTATGTTACAGTAATCTGACCTTTCTGACCTGGTGCGATAGGCTGCTTGGTATAGGCTGGAATAGTGCAGCCGCAACTGGCGATGGCCTGATTGATAATCAATGGCTTATTGCCTACGTTTGTGAAAGTGAAAGTAGTCTTCTGTACAGGAGACTTCTCACTGAAGTTGCCAAAGTTGTGTACCACTTTGTCAAACTTGATTTCTGCCTGTGCGCTTGCTGTTGCTACCATGGCAACAAGCATTGTCAGCGCTAAGATAAATCTTTTCATATCTTTGATTTTATTTATATTCAACTTTTTATTTGCATATTTGGATGCAAAGTTACGCATAAAGTTTAGTATTCTGCTACTTTTTTACAATATTTTATACTTAATCATGCGATATTCTATTCTTTATCAAGCAATTGAGCCAGAAATTGTCCTGTAAGACTCTTCTTGCATTGCATCACTTCCTCTGGCGTACCGGCAACAACCAGGTTGCCACCCTTGTCACCTCCTTCAGGACCGAGGTCGATGATATAGTCGGCGCATTTGATGACATCAAGATTATGCTCGATGACAACCAGTGAGTGCCCTCTCTCAATGAGTGCATTGAAAGCATGAAGCAGTCGCTTGATATCATGGAAGTGCAGACCGGTGGTAGGCTCGTCGAAGATGAAGAGAGTAGGTTCCTGATCTTCCTTACCGATGAAGAAGGCAAGTTTGACACGCTGGTTTTCTCCACCAGAAAGCGTACTTGAATTCTGTCCGAGCTTGATATAGCCTAATCCGACTTCCTGCAAAGGGCGTAAACGGCTGACGATGACGCGGCAGGAATCGAAGTCACCATTATTGTGCTGGTTCTTCTCGTCTGCAAAGAATTCGATAGCTTCGTTCACGGTCATGTTGAGCACATCATTAATATTCTTACCTCCGTATTGTACCTCAAGGATATCGTGCTTGAATCGTTTGCCTTTGCATGCTTCGCATTGCAAAACCAGGTCTGCCATGAATTGCATTTCGATTGTTACATAACCTGCTCCCTTGCACTCTTCACATCTTCCTCCCTCAGCATTGAAGGAGAAATAGGCAGGAGTGAATCCCATCTGTTTTGACAACGGTTGGTTGGCAAAGAGCGAACGGATGGCATCGTATGCCTTCAGATAGGTGGCAGGGTTGCTGCGGGAACTTTTACCGATAGGGTTCTGATCCACAAACTCCACATGCTTGATGGCATTGACATCGCCTTCTAAGCCTAAGTGCTCACCTGGTGCATCTGCCACCAAGTCTAAATGGCGGCGCATGGCAGGGAAGAGGATTCCCTTGATGAGTGAACTCTTGCCGGAACCTGAGACACCTGTCACCACCGTAAAAACATTGAGTGGCAACTTGACGTCGATGCCTCTCAGGTTATTCATTCTGGCACCCTTGATTTCGATGAAACGGTTCCAGGCACGATGGCTTGTTGGTGTTTCTATCTTTTCATGATGGGTGAGATACTTGATGGTGTAACTATCAGGGTATTTCTCCAAGAGTTTCTGCTGGGCTTCCTTGTCGGTAGTAGAATACTCAGAAGCAGGACCGGCATAAACCAGTTGACCGCCCAGACGACCAGCATCCGGACCGATATCTATCAGGTAGTCGGCAGCCCGCATGATTTCCTCGTCATGCTCTACGACGACTACCGTATTTCCTAATTGCTGCAATTCTCTCAGCACCTTGATGAGTCGTGCTGTATCTCTGCTGTGAAGACCGATGCTTGGCTCGTCGAGAATATAGACACTTCCTACAAGTGAAGAACCTAAGTTGGTGGTCAGGTTGATGCGCTGGCTTTCACCTCCTGAAAGGGAGTTGGAAAGACGATTGAGCGTGAGATAACCGAGTCCCACATCCAGCAGGAACTGCAGACGGTTGGTAATCTCGGCCAAAAGTCTTTTGCTCACGCATTTCTCGTGTTCGGTCAGTTCCAGTTTGGTAAACCAGATTTTGAGATTGGTGATAGACATCTCCACGAGTTCAGTAATACTTTTGCCGCCAATCTTCACGTAGTTGGCTTCTTTCTTTAAGCGAGTGCCGTGGCAATCTGGACAAATCGTCTTGCCGCGGAATCTGCTGAGCATCACGCGGTACTGTATCTTATATTGGTTTTCCTTCACCATTCTGAAGAATTCGTCAATGCTCACCCTGTCGTGTGGCTCACGATCCTTCTCGGAAGGAAGACCATGCCAAAGCCAATCTTTCTCTTTTTGAGAGAGTTCGAAGTATGGTTTGAAGATAGGGAAATTATAGGGTTCAGCTCTGCGGATAAATTCCTTGAGCCACATACCCATCTTCTCGCCTCGCCAGCAAACTACACAACCGTCATAAACACTCAGGGAAGTATTAGGGATGACGAGTTTTTCGTCGATTCCGATTACACTTCCGTAACCCTCGCAGGTAGGACAGGCACCTAAGGGAGAATTGAAGGAAAACATATTGTCTGACGGTTCCTCGAAGGTCATACCATCAGCTTCGAAACGGGTAGAAAAATCATAGGCAATCTTGCTTGGCAAGAACAGGAGGCGGCAGGCGCCATCTCCCTCGTAGAATGCCGTTTCCGCAGAATCCATGAGGCGGCTGATATCATCTTTTTCTTCACTTACGGAAGAACGGTCTATCACGAGAAAGATTTCCATCCCCGTTTCAGTCATCAGCTTCTTGAGTTTTTCGTCAGAGGCTTCAAGAAGATCCTTCATGCTTACTTCAGGCGAAAGCATTTCGCCGCTATTGGCTTTATCCAGAAAGTCTTCGATGCGTTCGAACTCGTTTTTCACCAAGATGCGTGCATATCCTTCCTGGATATACATCTCCAACTGCTTGCTGAGGCTCCGTCCCTCAGCGATGTGAAGAGGGGAAAGGATAACAAACTTGGTTCCCTTGGAATATTGTCGGGTACAAGATAAGATATCTTCTGTGGTATGGCGTTTTACCTCCTGTCCGCTGATAGGAGAGATAGTTTTTCCTATGCGTGCATAGAGCAATCTGAGATATTCGTAAATTTCAGTACTGGTGCCCACGGTGGAACGTGGGTTACGGGAAATAACTTTCTGCTCAATGGCGATGGCAGGTGGCAATCCCTTGATGAAGTCACATTCTGGTTTGCTCATTCGACCCAAAAACTGTCGGGCGTATGAAGATAGAGATTCCACATAACGGCGCTGACCTTCGGCATAGAGTGTGTCGAAAGCCAACGATGACTTACCAGAACCAGAGACACCCGTGATGGCAACAAATTTACCTTGAGGTATCTTGACATTTATGTTTTTGAGATTGTTAGCCCTGGCTCCTTTTATCTCAATATATTTATCTTTTGCCATTTTTACTTTTTACCTTTTTACCTTTTTACCTTTTTACCCTTTTACCTTTTTACTTTTACTCATGATGATAAGGTTCACCTTTTATAATAGTACAGGCACGATAGAGCGCTTCCGTGAAGATGAGGCGCACCATCTGATGCGAGAAAGTCATCTTGGAGAGGGAAATCTTCTCGTTGGCACGGTCATAAACAGCCTGCGAGAAACCATAAGGACCACCAATGATGAAGACAAGTCTTCTGGCAGTAGCCTGCTTACGTTCTATCCACTTAGCAAATTCGATGCTGCGGAATTCCTGACCATGTTCGTCCATCAATACAACGGTATCTGAAGGCTGCAGGAGTTTTAGAATCATTTCCCCCTCTTTTTCCTTCTGTTGCTGTTCGCTGAGGCTTTTCGTATTCTTGAGCTCAGGAATAGTTGTAATATTGAAGGGCATATAGTGGGTGATGCGTTCAGCATAGTCCTTGATGCCCGCAATAAAATGCTTGTTTACGGTCTTTCCGACCAATATCAGTTCTGTCTTCATGATCGTTCTTTATTCTTCATTCTTCACTCTTCATTCTTCACTTTCTCCTCGTCCCTGTAATATCCCTTTCCAATCCGTTTCGGATTTTTCGGGAACCAGCCTTTCTCGCATCGCTCTCTCTGTTCGAAGAGTTCACCGATGCTCCACAGACAGGAGGCACCTATCACGCCTAAAATGGCAGAGAAGAGTACATCGGCAATCAGAAAGGCTGCACCGATGCAGAGAATGCCGGCAACGAGGAATATCCACCAGAACCGGATGCCCGTATAATATTCAGTCTTCATCACGATAGGATGAAAGATGCCTATTATTAAAAAGGTGGAAATGGCGATGATAACGCCCGTATAATATATTTCCATATTTTTTTATTTTAAATTATTACTATAAACTAATACAATATAGCTAAATATCAGCCTTATTCTATTTTCATTTCCGTTTCAATGTGCAAAAATACAAAAAAAACTCCAAACTTGTTGGGTTTATGAAATAATTTATATATCTTTGTACTCAAATTATTAATAACATATATATAATCAGACTATGGCTAATAACGCAGAATTAATCAAGCAGTGTGAAGAAAGAGCACAGCAGTGGCTCACTCCCGCTTTTGACGAAGAAACACGTAATGAAGTAAAGGCAATGCTCGAGGCTGAAGACAAATCAGCTCTCGTAGATGCTTTCTATCAGAACTTGGAGTTTGGTACAGGTGGTTTGCGTGGTATCATGGGCGCAGGAACCAACCGTATGAACAAGTATATTGTAGGTATGGCTACTCAAGGCTTTGCCAACTACATCCTCAAGGCTTTCCCAGGTGAGGAGAACCTCTCTGTAGTGGTAGGTCACGACTGCCGTAACAATTCTCGTCTCTTTGCAGAGACTGTTGCAGCTATCTTCTCTGCCAACGGTATCAAGGCTTATCTCTTTGAAAGCCTCCGTCCTACACCAGAGATTTCTTTCGCTATCCGCGAGCTCGGTGCTAAGGCTGGTGTGAACGTAACTGCTTCTCACAATCCTAAGGAGTACAATGGCTACAAGGCTTACTGGAGTGATGGTGCTCAGGTTTTGGCTCCACATGATACGGGTATCATTGAGGAGGTGAACAAGGTTACTATCGATCAGGTGAAGTTTGAGGCTAACTGGGATTTGATTAAGATTATCGGTGGTGAGATGGATTATGACTATATGACTGCTGTTCATTCTGCCATGATCGATCAGGATGTCATCAATCGTCAGAAGGACCTCAACATTGTTTACTCAGCTATGCATGGTACAGGTCGTGTCATCGTTCCTCTCTGCTTGCGTTCATGGGGCTTCCAGAATATCAATGTAGTTCCTGAGCAGATGGTTGTAGATGGCAATTTCCCAACCGTTGTTTCTCCTAACCCAGAAAATGCTGAGGCTATGACTCTTGGTATGAAGCTCGGTACTAAGTTGAATGCTGACCTCGTAGTAGCTACCGACCCAGATGCTGACCGTCTTGCTATCGTTTGCCGCGATGACAAGGGTGAGTGGATGATCATCAATGGTAACCAGACAGCCATGATGTTCTGCTACTATATCATTGAGAACAAGAAGAAGTTGGGCAAGTTGAAGCCAACAGACTTCCTCGTGAAGACCATTGTAACTACAGAGGTAATTGCTGAGATTGCTAAGAAGAACAACGTAGAGTTGCGCGACTGCTACACTGGTTTCAAGTGGATTGCACGCGAGATTGCTATCTCTGAGGGCAAGCAGCAGTATATCGGTGGTGGTGAGGAGAGTTTCGGTTTCTTGCCATACGATAAGGTACGTGATAAGGATGCTCCTGCTTCTATCTGCCTCATTTGCGAAATCGCTGCTTGGGCAAAGGATCAGGGCAAGACTCTCTACGATCTCTTGATGCAGATCTATGCAGAGTATGGTTTCAGCAAGGAATTCACTGTAAACGTAGTTCGTCCTGGTAAAACGGGTGCTGATGAAATCAAGCAGATGATGACTGATTTCCGTGCTAACCCTCCACAGGAGTTGGGTGGCAGCAAGATAGTAACTTGGAAGGACTACCAAAGCTTGGAGGCTAAGCATGCTGATGGCAGTGTAGAGAAGCTCAATATGCCTACAACAAGCAATGTGCTCCAGTGGTTCTGTGATGATAACACCAAGGTGAGTGTTCGTCCTTCAGGTACAGAGCCTAAGATTAAGTTCTATATTGAGGTAAAGGATCCTTCATTCAAGTGCGCAGGTTGCTATAACCGTTGTACAGCAGCTGCTATGGAGAAGATCGAGGCTATCAAGAAGAGCTTGAACTTAGATTAATTAGTAGATTTTTATATTTCCGGCGAGAGGTCTCCTGACTTCTCGCCTTTTTATTGCTCTTTGCAAAATGATTTTGCAGAATAAGATTCATACATAATTATAAAAAAGAAACTCCCCAGATTCCTGACGAATCTGGGGAGTTTTATTAAATATAAATTAAATAATTTCAAACAAATAAGCGGTGCTATTTTTCAATAGATGGTGTTATTTGCATTGGAATATTACTTGCTCAAATTAGCAATAGTAGCAATCATGGCTGCGATGCTCGACATACTTGTACCGAGGCTCATCGTTTCTGCAATACTCATCTTGCGCTTCAACTTGGCAGGAACAACAATTTCGCAACCTGGTTGAACTTTAGCACCATGGTCAACCTTGGCAACCTTACCATTCATATAGATGATGTACGACTTGCTCTTGATGGCATCAGAAGCAAAACCGCCAGCCTGATCTATGTAGTAGCTTGCTCGTTTGCCCTTTTCATAGGCAACAGTATTGGCATACATCACAGCACCATTGATTTTTACGGTTCCTGTATATTGTGGAACGACCAGTCGGTCTCCTTCACGCAGTACCAGGTCATCATCGCAACCAGGATTCTTGAGTGCAGCAGCCAGGTCGATTCCTACAGGATATTCATCTGGAACATTGAATTTCTCCAATTCTGCATTCTTGGCTCCTTCAGCAACCTGTTGGAGATTGCCGCTGTTACTGCTTGCTGCCAACTGGAGGAGATTCTTCTGCTGTTGCTCACGCTGCATCTTCAGAACCGTTTCCATACGGGCTTTCTCTGCACTGTTGGCTCTACGAATCAAGCGGGCTCCCTTGATATATGCCTCATTGGTAGCTCCACCTGCCTTGTAGAACAGGTCGCTGATGCGGGAATTACGCTTGGTGAGTGTGTAAGCACCAGCAAACATAACCTCACCCTCGATGCTCACATTTTCCTGTTCGTTGTATGCAGGACTCTTGCGGATGGAAACTTCGTCGAAAGGCATCAGAACAAAGCCAGGAGTTCCATCAATGACAAAACCGTCCTTCAGGGAGAGGGTGAATGTCTGGGCAATCAAACTGTCTGGTTGCAATGCCTTGGCATCAGAAACACGGCGGCTTACGTTGACATTCACGGTGGATGCCTTGTCGGTCAGACCACCAGCCTGAAGAACGAAGTCTTCAATGGTTTCATTATCGGCATATTTGTAGGTTCCTGGATACTGTACCTCGCCGCGGATTGTGATGGTTCGCTCTATCAGTTTATCCTGTCGGGTAGGGATGAAGAGCACATCATTTTCCTTCAAAGGAATATCTGCCACCTTTCCGCTCATGATACCTGCGATATCCATACTGATAACTTCCAATGTACGGTCTGGCTTCATTCTGTGCATGACCGCTCTATTGGTGAATGCATCTTCAGTAAGACCCTCTGCATGTTCTACCAGAGAACGAACGCTGTTGATCTGTTCGCCGATATTGTACATACCAGGACGGAATACAGCACCCTTTATTTCTACCGTATTGGCATATCTTGGCAGGATGGAGTCGACGCTTACTGAATCACCATCAGCAATGTGGAAACTGGCAAAGTCGAATTCGTCAACATTGAATACAGCATATTCTCTTCCTGTTTTTCTGTTCACACGTACCGATTTCTTATAAGCATCACCAGTGAAACTGCCGGCATACTTGAGCAGGGAATTGATGCTCTCGTTCTTTTTCATCTCATAGAACATCGGGCGTTTTACCTTACCCGTAATGTTGACCAGACAGTCGTATGGACCCACTACGATCACATCATTGTCTGCAAGTCGTACATTGCCTGTCAACTTACCATTGAGGATGTAGTCGTAGATATCAACTACAGTAACCAACCTGTTGTTTCTATATACCTTAATATTACGGAGTGTACCCAGATCGTTGGTTCCTCCAGCCATGTAGAGGGCATGGAAAACGGTAGCGAAGGCAGAGAGGGTATAGGTTCCTGGAGCCTTTACTTCACCCATCACATTGACCATAATGGTCTTGGTCTGGCCTACTGTCAACTTGATATGGCTGGAAGAATATCTGCTACCTAATGTACCGCGCAATCTTGCATTAGCCTGAGCAACGGTGAGGCCGCTGACATTCACCGGGCCATATCCCTCGATGGTAACAGTTCCATCTGGTGAAACGGTACTCTCGATGGTTCTCTGGGATGCACCATAGATGTCGATGATGACAGCATCACCAGGACCCAAGCGATAGTTCTGTGGGGTTGCGATATTCATATTAGGCTCGAAGCTCAACTCCTTATTATTAAAGATGTCGCGACCGAAGACCTTCTTGCGATTGTACTTCTGTTCAGCCAGCAAATGGCGGAGCATCTGTGTAGAGTCTGGATAGATGCCATACATTTCATTCTGCATATCCATGTACTCTTCATCATGATTGTCGTATGTATGATTATAGGAGTAGTCGCGCTGGCCTTTGATTCTATAGTTGCTATAGTTGCTGGCCTCTTTATCAGCCTCTTTCCCATAATCTTCACGGGTTTTACCATTGTTGGTACGTAGGCGCGAGCCGTTTGATGAGACTTTTCCTGTAGCGCTGGCAAGGCCGCCTTGTTTGGCTTCCTTTTCATAGCGAGTGCGTACACGTCGAATCTGTGAAATATCAACACCGCGTTGCATCAACTTGGTGACGATTTGTGCATTCGAGGTTCCAGAGCCGTGCTCCTTTACCACAAATTGCATCACTTGGTCGTCGGTCATGCTGGAAGATTGAGCCATGGCTACTGATGAGACCATGAAAAGCATGAGCGAAAAGATGATTAATTTCTTCATTTCACTATTAATTTTGTTTTGTTTCTTTTATAATAACTCAAAAATTCGCAATTTGTTGTAAATTTAGAGCTATTTCTTGAAACCGAAAATTCGTTTGATGAATTTCTTTACGACATTTTCTTTCTTCTGAGGGTTGACAATTGGAGTTGGTTTGCGAGAATTTGATTTCTCGTTAGCCTTCTTCTGTGCAACACCTCTTCCTCTTCCGTTGCTGCCAGGACGTACGTTTTCTGGTGCATTGCTGCGCTGGTTGTTATTGCGCTGCTCGCCGTTCTTGCGATTGTCCTGTCTGTTGCGGTTGTTTCTATTGTTGCGCTTTCCGCCTTGTCTGTTTTCACCCTCTTGCTTACCTTCGGTATTCTGCTGACGGTTATTTCTTGGCTGCTGCTTGTTTGCATTCTGCTGTTTGTCAGCATTCTGCTGCTTTTCGGCATTCTGCTTGTTTGCATTCTGCTTATTTGCATTCTGCTGTTTGCCGTTTCTGCCATTTCTGTTGTTTGGCTTGTTTGCAACCTGTTCGCCCTGTTGTTCACCTTGCTGGCGAGGAGCCTTTTCCTGACGGTTGTTCTGTTTGTTCGGCTTGCGCTTGTGTGCAGTCTGGTCGCGGTCTTTCTGGCGGCGGCTCTTGGCACTGGTCTTGCCGTTGCCATTGTTTTTACCTGGTTTCTTAGGCTTGTCCATCTTGACATACTCAGGACCTTCGCCACACTCTGCAGGCAATGGCATCTTTTCTACCACTTTTTCCAGGAACTTTTCTATCTGCTGGAACCAGTAGATATCCATTTCTGTAACCAAGGTAATGGCTCTTCCATCTCTATCTGCACGCGCAGTACGGCCGATGCGGTGTACATAGTCTTCTGTGTCGTGCGGAACGTCGAAGTTGATAACTAATGTGATATCATCGATATCGATACCACGGGCAACAATATCCGTAGCAACCAACACATCAATCTGGCCGCTCTTAAACTTGAACATGATATCATCACGTTCTTGCTGAGAAAGGTCGGAGTGCATTTCGCCACAGTTGATCTTCTGTTGTTGTAGTGAAGCAGAGAGCTGTTTCACCTTTGTCTTACTGCCGCAGAAGATGATGACGCGCTTCAGGTCACCAGCCTTGAAGATATCCTTGATGATGCTCATTTTCTGAGCCTCATAGCAGACGTAGGCTTCTTGTTTGATTTTCTCGGCAGGTTTGCTGACAGCAAGTTTGATTTCTACAGGATTCTTCAGCAAGCTCTTTGCCAGTTCCTCAATCTTGGTAGGCATGGTTGCAGAAAACATGATAGTCTGGCAAGACTGAGGCAATTTCTTGGCGATGGTCATGATATCCTCAGAGAAACCCATGTCAAGCATGCGGTCTGCCTCGTCAAGGATAAAGAAGCTTACCTTACTTAAATCTACATTTCCCAGACTAATATGGGTGATGAGTCGGCCAGGAGTAGCTATTACTACGTCAGCTCCCATACGGAGACTCTTCAATTCCTGGTCGTAGCGGTTGCCGTCATTGCCACCATATACAGCCACGCTGCTCACTCCCTGCAGATAGTAGCTGAATCCCTGCATAGCCTGGTCTATCTGTTGTGCCAGTTCTCGGGTAGGTGACATGATGATGCAGTTGATGGCATCTTCAGGGTATCCGCCGTCATCCAACTTACTCAGAATAGGCAACAGATAGGCGGCAGTCTTGCCAGTACCCGTTTGAGCCACACCAAGAACGTCATTACCTTTCAATATCTCAGGAATACATTTCTCTTGAACAGGGGTGCATGTGTCAAAATGCATGTCATATAACGCATCGAGCACATTGTCATTTAAATCTAATTCGTCAAAATACATTTATAATCTCTTTATTATTATATATAATAATGTGTAGGCCTCTCTTGAAAAAAGTGATGACCATCATACATTATCTATTATTATATGATACAATCTTACATTATCTTGGTGCATTGCGATAGCAGAAATATGCTACGACGGCAAAGAGGATATTTGGCATCCATGCAGCAAGCATTGGTGGGAAGTTGGCTTGTATGGCAAAGGTTGCCGATACGGTCTGAAGCATGATGTATCCGAAACTCAAGGCGAGTCCCACACCGAGTGCCATACCCATTCCTCCCTTGCGCTTCTTGGCAGAGAGGGAGAGACCGATGATGGTCAGGATAAAGGAGGCAAAGGATGCTGCTATTCGCTTGTGGTATTCCACCTGATATTGCACTACATTGCCGGAACCTCGGTCTATCTGCTTGTTGATGTACTCTTTCAATTCCGGACTGGTAAAGGTCTCCTGCTGTCCCTTGGAATATACCAGGTCGGTTGGTTCCATGGTTATCAGCGTATCTTTTTCAGCACCGCTGGTAATTTGTTCCTTCATACCTTGCAGCTTACGTACCTTCCAATTTCTGATCTTCCAATGGTACTTGGAATCCGAGATGGTATCGTACTGTACCTCCATCGCAGTAAGGTGGCTGACCAGCTTTTTCTCCTGAAATTTATCCAGACAGAAACCATATCCTCTTTTGGTCGTATTGTCGTAGTGCTGGATGTATGCGATGACTCCACGGTCCACTTGCAACTGCACATTGTCTGCAGACGTGTTCTTGGCCTTCTTCTTATACATGTTTTCAAAGTTCTGTCTGATGACAGTACCATGTGGTATCACGTATGCAGACAGCGAGTAGGAGAGTGCAGAGAGCATGACACACGTCAGCATGTATGGTCGCATCAAACGCTTGAAGGATGTTCCGGAAGCGAGGATAGCGATAATTTCTGAATTGCCAGCCATCTTAGTCGTGAAGAGGATGACGGCAATGAATACAAACAAGGCACTGAACAAGTTGGCGAAGTATGGCACAAAGTTGGCATAGTAATCGAAGATGATGGCACGCATAGGAGCATGATTCTCCGAAAACTTGGCCAGATTCTCATTGAAGTCGAATACGATGGCAATGGAGATAATCAGTGCGATACTGAAAAAATAATATCCCACGAACTTCTTGATGATGTACCAGTCTAATCGCTTGATATATCTGAAGAGGTTGAGAAACCTGAGTACCCTCAGGAATCTCAACTTGTGGGCAGTCCATTTCGCAGCCTTTACGAGCCATGCGAAATGTTTGCCAAACCATCGCTGAAACTTGTATCTTCTGCGATGTTTCCTTATTTGTTTAAAATTCTTCATTATATTTCTTTAAATTCTTCGTCCTAATTGGTCGATGATGGAACGCTTCCATTGTACGAAGTCGCCCTGTTCGATGTGCTGGCGTGCATCTGTCACCAGTCGGAGATAGAAGGCGAGGTTGTGGATGCTGGCAATCTGCATTGCCAAAAGTTCCTGTGCTTTGAAAAGGTGGTGGAGGTATGCCTTGGTTGTTATGCGGTCGATATCGCAACCATCCGGATCAACAGGGCTGAAATCCATTTCCCATTTCTTATTGCGCATGTTCATGGTGCCATTATAGGTGAACAGCATGGCGTTTCTTCCGTTTCGGGTAGGCATGACGCAGTCAAACATATCAACCCCTCGTTCGATGGCTTCCAGAATGTTCTGTGGAGTACCTACTCCCATGAGATAGCGAGGCTTGTCCTTAGGAAGAATCTCATTGACCACCTCTATCATCTCATACATCACTTCTGTAGGTTCACCTACGGCAAGACCACCGATGGCATTTCCGTCGGCTCCCTTGTCGGCTACATACTTAGCTGCTTCTCTTCTCAGTTCCGGGAAGGTACATCCCTGTACGATAGGGAAGAGACTCTGGTTGTAGCCATAGAGAGGTTCTGTCTCATCGAAGCGCTTGATGCAACGGTCCAGCCAGTGCTGGGTCAACTCCAAACTTTTCTTTGCATACTGGAAATCACTTTGTCCAGGAGGACATTCATCAAATGCCATCATGATGTCGGCACCGATGATACGCTCTGTATCCATGACATTTTCTGGAGTAAAGATGTGTTTACTACCATCTATGTGAGAACGGAATTCGCAACCTTCTTCTCTCAGTTTGCGGATGCCAGTCAGTGAAAATACCTGAAAACCACCGCTATCTGTAAGGATAGGACGGTCCCAGCCATTGAAACCGTGCAGACCGCCAGCAGCCTTGATGACCTCCAGGCCCGGACGGAGGTAAAGATGGTAGGTATTGCCTAAGATGATTTGTGCCTTTACCTGTTTGCGAAGCTCGTCAAAATGTACGCCCTTTACAGAACCTACAGTTCCTACGGGCATGAAGATAGGAGTCTTTATCTGTCCGTGGTCTGTGGTGATGATACCGGTACGTGCATCACTTGCTTTATCTGTTACTTGTAATTCAAACTTCATGATAGTCTTGATGTTATTTTTTGTTTTCTTCTTCTTCGTCAATCGTGAAATCGACAGGATGCTCCACCTTTTCGTCAGTGAGTGCAAACTTCCAGACATCAGCAACATTCTCTACATAGTGGAATTCTACACCCTTGCGGTATTGCTCTGGAATTTCCTCTATGTCTTTCTGATTGGCCTGGCACATCACGATATCTGTGATACCAGCTCGTTTGGCTGCTAAGATCTTCTCCTTGATGCCGCCTACAGGGAGTACTTTTCCACGGAGTGTGATTTCGCCCGTCATGGCAGTATTCTTGCGAACCTTGCGCTGAGTCAGGGCAGAGGCGATACTGGTTGCAATGGTAATACCGGCAGATGGTCCGTCTTTAGGAGTTGCACCCTCTGGTACGTGGATATGGATATTCCAGTTGCTGAAAATTCTGTAATCTACTCCGAGCAGGTCGATATGCGCCTTGACATATTCGAGTGCAATCACGGCAGATTCCTTCATCACGTCTCCGAGGTTACCTGTCAGCGTGAGTTTTCCTGCCTTGCCCTTGCTGAGGGAAGTCTCGATGAAGAGGATTTCGCCTCCCACGGAAGTCCATGCCAATCCGGTAACGACACCCGCATAAGCATTGCCCTGATAGATGTCACGGTTGAATGGAGGATTGCCCAAGAGGGTTGCTACCTCGGCTGGGGTGATGTTGGTTGTTTCCAATATGTCCTCATAAGCCAATTTGAAAGCCATTTTGCGCAAGGCTTTGTTGATCTGTTTCTCCAACTGGCGCACACCGCTTTCTCGGGTATATTGCTCGATGATCTTCTCGATGGCAGCTTTTGAGAACTTGATCTTTGGAGTATATTTCTTGAGACCGGTATTCTCCAACTCTCTTGGAATCAGATGACGCTTGGCAATCTCAACCTTCTCCTCTGTGATGTAACCACCTACTTCGATGAGTTCCATACGGTCGAGCAGTGGACGTGGAATAGAACTCAGATCGTTGGCTGTGGCTATGAAGAGAACCTTCGACAAATCATAGTCGATATCCAGATAGTTATCATGGAAAGCCTTGTTCTGTTCTGGATCGAGAACTTCCAGTAATGCTGAAGAAGGATCACCATTAAAGTTGGCCTGTGATATCTTGTCAATCTCATCAAGGATAAAGACAGGGTTGGCGCTACCAGCCTTCTGAATATTTTTGATGATACGACCAGGCATAGCACCGATGTAAGTGCGGCGGTGACCTCTGATTTCAGCCTCGTCGTGCAAACCGCCAAGAGAAACTCTCACGTATTTACGGCCCATCGCCTGTGCAATGCTTTTGCCGAGACTGGTTTTACCAACTCCCGGAGGACCATAGAGGCAGAGAATAGGGCTCTTCAGGTCATCACGCAAAGCTCTTACAGCGAGGTATTCCAGAATGCGCTCTTTCACCTTTTCCATGCCATAATGGTCTTTGTCCAAAACCTTTTTGGCATGTTTGAGACTCAAGTTATCTATGGTGCAGTCATTCCAAGGCAAATCTACCATTGTCTGCAGGTAGTTGATCTGTGTGGAATAGTCAGGACTTTGCGGATGCAAGGTGTCGAGTCGCTTGAATTCCTTATTGAATATTTTCTCTATATTCTCATTCCAATTTTTGCTCTTGGCTTTCTCAAAAATCTCTTTCTTCTCTGGGCTCATATCGTTTCCGCCGAGCTCTTTCTTGATGTTCTTGAGCTGTTGTTGCAGGAAGTATTCACGTTGCTGTTCGTCCAGATCATTCTTTGTTTTCTGGCGGATGTCAGACTGTATGTCAAATAACTGTTTGAGTCTGTTCTCATATTTGAGTGCTTCAAACATGCGGTCTGTCATACTATTCATTTCCAGCATCTTGATCTTTTCCTCTATGCTGAAAGGCATGGATGATAAGATGAAATTCGTGCGTACCAGCGGATTGGATATAGAGTTGATTGCATACTCTGCATCATCAGGTATCTCATCGCTGTCTTGGATCAGCTTGATGGTTTGAGAGAACAGAGAACTTTGCAAAAGTTTGAATTCCGTATCCGTTTTTTTAGGCCATTCTTCAGAAATATTTTCCACATATCCGCTATAGAATGGTCTTTTTGTATCGATACTTTTCAATTTGCATTTTCCCAATCCTTGTACTACGATGGTAACCTGTCCATTTTGTTGACCAGGAAGTTCTACCATTTTGATGAGACGGCAGAAAACACCAGTTTCATAGAGGTCTTCCTTTTCAGGATCATCCAGATTGGCATCCTTTTGGGTAAAAGCGCAGAAAATAAGATCGTCGTGTTTCTGTTTGAGATAATCTACAACTGCGATACTTTGCTTTCTGCCAAGTATGATAGGGGTGAGAACAGTAGGGAAGATCACTAAGTCTCGGGTGCAGATAATAGGATACGTCCCAGATTCTCTATCTTTTAGCAATTCCGTAATGTCGCCTTCAAAATCGGCGATCATGTGTAATTGATTATTTTTAATATTGTCCATATTCTGTTATAAATGCATTTTGACTTGCAAAGATAGCCTTTTTTGGTGAATTTTGGGTTGAAAGATACAAAATTTAATATTATAATGTGTAATTTCTTTCTTTATGGACTGTTTTTTGCTGAAAAGTAAAATATATTGCGTGTTTTTTCGTTAGAAAATTAAATGAAGCATGAATTTAGAATATGACAGGTTTTCGATTTAAAAAGTTTGAGATATTACAAGACCGTTGTGCCATGAAAGTGGGAACGGATGGCGTGTTGTTAGGAGCATGGGCTTCTGGCGGAACTCGTATTCTCGATATAGGATGTGGTACGGGGTTGATAGCCTTGATGATGGCTCAGCGTTTTCCTGCTTCCCAGGTGGTAGGTATTGATATTGACGAAGAGGCTTGTGGACAGGCAAGGGAAAATGTGGCAGCCAGTCCTTTTGGTGATAGAATTGATGTTGCCCATTGCCGGTTGCAGGATTATTCTGGTGAGGAATTTGATGCGATAGTCAGCAATCCTCCGTTTTTTCTGAATAGTTTGAAAAATCCGGATAGTAAAAGGGCAATGGCTCGACATGCGGATACCTTGCCGTTTAGGGATCTCTGGCAAGGTGTAAAACGTTTACTTTCTGAAAATGGGATTTTCTCGGTTGTGCTGCCTTCAGAAGTGAGGGAGTATTTTGTATCAGAAGCCTGTATATCAGGATTTTACCTTGTAAGACAATGTGCAGTAAAAACGGTAGAAAGAAAACAACCAAAACGCTATCTCCTGGCATTTTCCAGACATAGAAACGGTGAACTGGAAAATGCCACGGAAATCATGATGAATCAAGATGGAAATCGCAGCGAATGGTATGCAAAAATAACTGACGAATTCTATCTTTAAACGCATCGTCTTTAGGGGATGGTTTAAGATGGTTATATGCGTCTGCTTCTATTTAAATATTCAGTTTGCGTTGTACAAGTTTGCTTAAAGCCTCCACTTTCTTGCTTTGCTTGTTGAAGTCATCACGCATGGCATTCAGGTCGTTAAAGAACTCTGTAAATGCCGTTTGGATGGCATTTGGTTTGCGGGCATTCTTGTCTGCGTATGGATTGACTATCATCTTGATGCCTTTTTCTTCAAGATGTACGTCAATTTCCGTTCCCGACATCACTGGGTCGCCATCATAGTGGATGACGCCCGGTTGGCTTCGGGTGATATGAAGTTTCTTGCAGCGGAAACTTTTTATCTTGGAGTTCTTGTCCAAAGTCTTGTTGAACATGTCGAAACTTACCTGTGGAGCTTCGAGCACATCGAAAGGTTCCATGATGATGACGTCCATCAGTCCGTCGCTCATGGAAGCTTGAGGGGCTATGTATGCATTGTTGCCGTATTGGGAGGCATTGGCACATGAAATCAGGAAAGCCTTGTATTGTTTTGTTCCGGTCTCGTCCTCTAAAGTATAAGTTTCCGGCTGGTACTTCAAGCCTTCTCTGAGGATATTCTCAGCATAGCTGATAGGACCCCGCTTTCCGCTTTCTGCAAATTTCATGCTGACAAAGGCGTCAAATCCCATGCCGCATGTACAGAAGAAAGGATATTCATTGATGACTCCGTAGTCAAGGTCGTGAATTTCGCAATGATTGATGATTTCAATGCTTTTCTTCAAGTTCATCGGTATCAGGAGATGGCGTGCTAATCCGTTGCCCGAACCGCAAGGGATGATGCCTAAAGCGGTATCGGAATGGACGATGGAACGAGCCACTTCGTTGATGGTTCCGTCGCCACCTACAGCCACAACGATATCCACATGGTTGTTCTTAGCTTCGGTGGCAATCTCCGAAGCATGTCCAGCTCTTTCTGTCATCCTAATCTCGTACTCGAAAAGCTCTTTGTTCAATGTTGACTCTATCAGACTTGGAATGGCAGCCTTGCTGCCGGTGCCTGAAATAGGGTTCATTATGAATACTATCTTTTTCTTCATCCAATGCAATAATTTTGTAATATGGTCTTGCAAAATTAGCAAAAATCCCCAAAAAACTGGTTTTTATCACATAAAAAAACGCTAAAATGTAACTTTCTTAGAAAAAAATAGGATTTATAAGTTCTTTTTTGTATCTTTGCACCCTGAAACAATTGAAAATAATAAAGTACACCTATTAATAATGGGACAATTACAAGAAAGATACAAGAATTATCGTGAACCACAGAAGTATATGGCTGCCGGTGTGTATCCATATTTCCGTGAGATTACAAGTAAGCAGATGACAGAAGTTACTGACATCGATGGTCACAAGATTTTGATGTTTGGTTCTAATGCTTACCAGGGTTTGACTAATGATCAGCGTGTAATAGATGCAGCTAAGGCTGCTCTCGACAAGTATGGCTCAGGCTGTGCTGGAAGCCGTTTCCTTAATGGTACTCTCGATTTGCATGTTCAGCTCGAAAAAGAGTTGGCTGAGTTCATGGGTAAAGATGAGACTCTTTGCTTCTCAACAGGTTTCTCTGTAAATCAGGGTGTGTTGGCTTGCGTTGTAGGTCGTAATGACTACGTGATTTGCGATGACCGCGACCACGCATCTATCGTAGATGGTCGTCGTCTCTCATTCGCTACACAGTTGCACTACAAGCACAATGATATGGAAGACTTGGAGCGTGTGCTCTCTAAACTTCCTCAGGAGGCTATCAAGCTGATTGTTGTGGATGGTGTGTTCTCAATGGAGGGTGATTTGGCTAACTTGCCAGAAATCGTGAAGTTGAAGCATAAGTACAACTGCTCTATCATGGTAGATGAGGCTCATGGCTTGGGTGTGTTCGGTAAGCAGGGTCGTGGTGTCTGCGATCATTTCGGTCTGACAGACGAGGTGGATCTCATCATGGGTACATTCTCTAAGAGTTTGGCTTCCATCGGTGGATTTATTGCATCAGATAAGGATACTATCAATTTCCTCCGTCACAATTGCCGCACCTATATCTTCAGCGCATCTAATACTCCTGCCGCTACTGCTGCTGCTCTTGAGGCGCTTCACATTATTCAGAAGGAGCCTGAGCGTTTTGAAAATCTCTGGAATGTAACCAACTATGCTTTGAAGCGTTTCCGTGAGGAAGGTTTTGAGATTGGTGAGACTGAGAGCCCTATCATTCCTCTCTATGTTCGTGATGCAGAGAAGACATTCGTCGTAACAAAGATGGCTTATGATGCAGGTGTATTCATCAATCCTGTGATTCCTCCAGCTTGTGCACCTCAGGATACTTTGGTTCGTTTTGCCCTGATGGCAACTCATACCAAGGAGCAGGTAGAAAAAGCTGTTGTAATCTTGAAGAAAATTTTCGTAGAAGAAGGTATTATCAAGTAATCCTTATATTATATATAATAAGGTATAATGATAAAGGTCAAGTTGGACAGTTCCTGTTTAGCTTGGCCTTTATTTTTTCTTTTTTCAACATTAGATAAAGTACGATGAAATCATTAAAGGAATTATATAGAATCGGCAAGGGTCCTTCGAGCAGTCATACGATGGGACCTCAGCGTGCAGCAAAACTCTTTCTACAGCGTTGCGGTAATGCTTCTTCGTACGAAGTGACGCTTTACGGCAGTTTGGCTGCTACAGGAAAGGGACATATGACAGATGTGGCTATAGAGGAAGTTATCCAACCCTATCATTCTGTCAAAATCATCTGGGAACCTCAGACGTTTCTTTCTTTTCATCCCAACGGAATGAAATTTGTGGGAAAGGATGTTGATGGCGATATCCTGGATGAATGGACGGTGTTTAGTATTGGTGGAGGTGCGCTTTCTGAAGGTAAGGACGACCAGGATGAATTGGGCGCCAAGGATGTGTACGACCTGAATAAGTTGGGTGATATCCAGAACTGGTGCTATGAGAATGGTCGTTCGTATTGGGAATATGTAGAGAAGTGCGAGGGTCCGGAAATCTGGGATTTCTTGGCTAACATCTGGAAAACGATGAAGGAGGCGATTGAAAGAGGTCTGGAGCATGAAGGTGTGCTGCCTGGACCGCTGAAGTTGCCTCGCAAGGCTGCCAATTATTATACCAAGGCGAATGGTTATCGTACTTCCTTGCAGAGTCGTGGACTTGTTTATGCTTATGCTTTAGCAGTCAGTGAAGAAAATGCATCTGGCGGTATTATCGTTACTGCTCCTACTTGTGGTGCCTGCGGTGTGTTGCCGGCTGTACTTTATCACATGCATAAGGCGCATGAAATGGGTGAACAGCGTATCCTTCGTGCTTTGGCTACAGCTGGTCTTGTAGGAAATGTCGTTAAGCAGAATGCTTCCATCAGTGGTGCGGATGTCGGTTGTCAGGGTGAGGTAGGTGTAGCTTGCGCTATGGCTTCAGCTGCTGCCTGTCAACTTTTTGGTGGAAGTCCATCACAGGTAGAGTATGCTGCGGAAATGGGATTGGAGCATCACCTCGGTATGACCTGTGATCCTGTATGCGGTTTGGTTCAGATACCTTGTATCGAGCGCAATGCATTTGCTGCGGCACGTGCCTTGGATGCAGATCTGTATGCTTCCTTCTCCGACGGTCATCACCGTGTTTCGTTTGATAGAGTAGTGGAGGTAATGCGACAGACAGGTCATGATCTCCCATCGCTCTATAAGGAAACTTCTGAGGGAGGATTGGCCAAAGGATTTAAGAGTAAGTTCTGAATATTCAATAGTCAATATTCATCAGCAATCAGTCACTGATATTGAGTTGTGGGTGCTGAGTTTCAATCATGAGAAAAGGCTTGTTTAGGAATGAAAAATCCTACACAAGCCTTTCTGCTATAGGGGAAATCCTGATTGATAAGATGTTTACCCTCGCTTTTGAAATCAAAGTTTTTTCCCTAATGCAATTGCTGCAATCACGTTAGCTCCTTCTTCCTTGAGTTTGTCTGCGAATTTGCAAACGGAACTGCCTGATGCGATGATGTCGTCGAAGAGCAGGATGTCCTTGCCCTTGATTGCTTCGAAGTCAAAGGTATATTCGTCCTCTTCCTCTCCATCGTCAGGATTCGTTTTGGTAGTCCAGGAAATAAGCGGATAGGCATTAGCCATACTGGTCTTCTCGCAGACCTCCTTGCTGAATTCCTCAAAACGTCGTTTGGTATTTGCACGGGTAGATGCAGGAATACAAACGAGGGTCAACTGGTTAGCGGCATCGCCGAAAGTCTCCTTGATGAGAGTGGTGATGTCGGAAATCGCTTTCTTGAGAGCCTGTTGATGGTCAATCTCTGTAGTCAACTCCGAGTTTCCCTTGAAGTTGACAATGTAATCTCTCTTTTCCCAGTCTTCTGCAGACAGTTTGAAATTGCCATACGCATTGTAGGAAGCGTAATCGACAATCCATTTGTAAGGAAGACCGTTTTCAAGATGTTTCCAGTTTGTAATAATCGTAGTGTATTCTGCCATAACTTTCATGTTAATTAATGAAACAATAGAGTATTTTGAATGCTACAATATTATATGATATGTAGTAATGATGCAAAAATAGGAATATTTTTTTGAATATCTCACATATTTGTCTTAATTTTACGAAAAACTTTGTAATTTTGCACCCATATTTAAAATATACATCATTTTTATGACGAGAAAAAGTAAAATTCATGAGATTAGAGATTACGTCATCATAGCCTTGGCGATGTTGATAGGTAGTATTGGATTGAACATTTTCCTTTTGCCTAATCATATCACGATGGGTGGTATCGGTGGTCTCGCTTCTATCTTGTACTGGGGTGCAGGCATCCCTGTATCAGTTTCTTATTTCGGCCTGAATGTCTTCCTGTTGGTGATAGCCTTGCGCATCCTCGGATGGCGATTCTGTGTGAAGACGCTCTATGGTATTTCTCTTTTTGCCATTTATACTCGTATTATAGAGTTCTATGGGGAAGGAAATATTACCTTGTTGCATGACCAGCCTTTCATGGCGACCGTCTTGGGAGGTTTTTGTATGGGTACGAGTGCCGGATTAGGTTTGTCTTGCAATGGCAGTACGGGTGGTTCGGATACGGTGGCAGCCATGATCAACAAGTTTTATAACATTTCCTTAGGACATGCCATTCTGATTTGCGACCTCTGTATTATTTCGAGCAGTTATTTCGTGCTGAAGAGTTGGGAGATGGTGATTTATGGTTATGTATGTCTCTTTGTGTCGTCTCTCTGTGTTGATCATGTCATCAATACCTTGCGTCGTTCGGTTCAGTTCTTTATCATCTCTGATAAGTATCTTGAGTTGAGTGCTGCTATCAATACGACAGCCGACCGTGGTTGTACGGTGATGGATGGACATGGTTGCTATAGTGGCAAGGATGTCCACATGCTCTTTGTCTTGGCGCGTCAAAGGGAATCGCAAAAGATTTTTCGACTGATAGACGAGATAGATCCTACTGCTTTTGTCAGTCAGAGTGCCGTTATCGGTGTTTATGGTTTAGGCTTCGACCGTTTCAAGGTAAATAGAAAACTGTTGAAGAAGTAGGAGAAAATTATAAATATAGTTGCCCTGTTATATATATAATAATGTATAACAAGGCAATTTGCGTGTAAAAAAGGGATTTTTTAGCAAAAATGAAAAAAAGTTCGGAAAAAATTTGGTGGAATCAAATATTTGTAGTACCTTTGCACTCGCAATTCAGAAATGAGGCTAAAAGCTAAGTAAATGAGTTTGATGAGCGGGGTGTAGCGCAGCCCGGTAGCGCTCCTGTTTTGGGAACAGGTGGTCGCAGGTTCGAATCCTGTCGCCCCGACTCTTTTTCTCTCACTCAAACCTTTAGCAAAGCACAAGCGGGGTGTAGCGCAGCCCGGTAGCGCTCCTGTTTTGGGAACAGGTGGTCGCAGGTTCGAATCCTGTCGCCCCGACAAAAAGCTAAGAAGTCTATTCTTCTTAGCTTTTTTGTTTATATATAAAAGCCGTTGTACTTTTATATCATATCAAGATTGGGTAACATTTAAAAATTAGTATAGACTCATGATTATTACAATAGCCCGCCAGTGTGGCTGTGGTGCCGTCAATGTAGGCAAATTGCTGGCAGAACATTATGGTATTCCCTTTTATACCAGAAAGAGCTTGCTTCAGATGGCAAGCGAGAGAGGTGTGCTCGATGAGATGGAGGCTTTCTTTGATGAGCGCCCAGTAGATGAACTTCTGTTTGCCATGTCTTCCTTTGGTGAAACTCGTAAAGACTCCACGGAAAGACCTTTGCGTGTACTTGCAGACATGATTGGAGATGAAAACTGCATCATCATCGGCCGTTGCGGCAACTATATTTTCCGTGAACGTAAGGATTTGGTTTCCGTATTCTTGAAGGGAACGATGAAATCCCGCATTGCAGATATCCAGATGGAACAGAATCTTTCTTATGAAGATGCGAAGGAGTTTGTAGAACAGTTAGACGACTGTCGTGTGGCATATCATAAGTATTATACCGGACTTACCTGGGGAGATGCCAATGATTATGACATTTGTCTGGATAGCGATCGGTTGGGAACAGAAAAAACAGCCAGTATGATTGAGCGCTATGTGGAGCAAATCGGTTTGGACAACGAAAAGTGATACTAAATTTAACTTGAAATCATGAAGTTTCTTATTCAATTTATGATAATCATCGCTTTCTCGTTTTTGGGAGAGCTTTTGCATTATTTTCTTCCATTGCCTATACCAGCCAGTATATATGGTATAGTCTTGTTGTTTGTCGCCTTGGAGTTGAAATGGGTCAAGGTGAAGGATATCCGTGAGACGAGCAGTTTTCTCATCGCAGTCATGCCAGTCATGTTTATTCCTGCAGCTGTAGGACTTATTGATTCCTGGAAGTCGATAGGCAATTCCTGGCTGGAGTATATCATTGTAACGGTATTGACTACTTTTGTAGTGATGGGAGTCTCTGGTTGGATTACACAATTTGTTATCCAGCGTAACAAGGTACAGAAAGAAAATAAGAAGTAATTAACTAAAATAATAAGGGAGAAAACAAGATGGAGTTGTTTCAGGAATCAGTATTTTTTGGAGTGCTGGTCAGTTTAGCATCGTATGGAATAGGTTTGGCTTTGAAAATCAAGACGGGTTGGTCTCTTATGAATCCGCTCTTGATAGCTATCATATTGGTTATTTGTGTGTTGTTGTTTACAGGTGTAAGTTATGAGTCGTATAGTGCTGGTGCCAATATCATCAGTTATTTGCTGACGCCTGCCACGATTTGTCTTGCTGTACCATTGTATCAGCAGGTAGAATTGTTGAAGAAGAATTATCGTGCCGTCATGATTGGTATCTTGTCGGGAGTGTTGGCAAGTTTGTGTTCCGTACTTATCCTTGCATTACTATTTCATTTCGATCATGCTTCTTATGTTACGTTCTTGCCAAAATCCATTACGACAGCCATCGGTATTGGCGTATCAGAAGAGTTGGGCGGTCACGTATCAGTTTCAGTAGTCGTTATCATCGTAACGGGAGTTCTTGGAAACATCTTTGCAGAGAAGTTCCTTTCCCTCCTTCGCATCAAGGAACCGATAGCAAAAGGTATCGCCATCGGTTGTTCTGCCCATGCTTTGGGTACGGCTAAAGCGATGGAGATGGGTACTATTGAGGGAGCGATGAGTAGTCTTTCAATCGTGGTTTGTGGTGTGATGACGGTGATAGGTGCGTCTTTTTTTGCACTTTTCTTGTAGCTTTTGCACAATTTGCACAAAAAAATGGCTTAAAAGAGATATTTTTTTTGGTAGTTTGCTTAAAAAATATTACCTTTGTCCTGCAAAAATATGAAAAAAGGCAGAATGACCCAACTTCATATCATAAGCAGGATTTCACAGGGCAACGCATACTTCGGCAACCCCCTATGTTATCTGCTATCAGTAAAAGAAAAGATGAGTTTGATCGAGACATGTAAAAGTAGTAACAAGTTTCGATTAACCCTAGAAGTGTCAAAACGACTCCACTCATGATTAAGTTTTTAGACTTACAGAAGATTACTTTGCAGCATGTGGATGAGATTCATGAGGCTGTTAGCCGTGTGATAGATTCCGGTTGGTATCTGCAAGGTAGTTCTGTCAAGCAGTTTGAAGAACATTACGCTCACTTTATCGGTACCCGCTATTGTATAGGTGTAGGAAACGGCTTGGATGCCCTGACCCTCATCTATCGTGCTTATATAGAGATGGGCGTGATGAAGGAGGGGGATGAGGTGATCGTCCCTGCCAATACCTATATCGCTTCCATCTTAGCTATTTCAGAGAATGGTCTGAAGCCAGTTTTGGTAGAACCAGATCCTGAGACTCTTGAGATAGACGATGCTCGTATAGAGGAAGCAATCACGGAGCGCACCCGTTCTGTGATGATCGTTCATCTTTACGGACGATGCGCTTATACTCAGCGAATAGCCGATATTTGCAATAAGTATCACTTGAAATTAGTAGAGGATAATGCCCAGGCACATGGTTGCCGTTATCTCGGTGAACCAGCAGTTCCTGAATCTGTGCAGAAAGGTAAGCGCACTGGTAGTTTGGGTGATGCTGCCGGACATAGTTTTTATCCAGGAAAGAATTTGGGAGCATTGGGTGATGGCGGTGCAGTTACCACAGATGATCAGAAATTGGCAGAAGTCATTCGAGCTTTAGCCAATTATGGTTCGCATAAGAAATATGTCTTTCAATATAAGGGTCGTAATAGCCGTTTGGATGAGATTCAGGCAGCTGTACTTGATGTCAAACTCAAGTATATAGATGAGGATAATGCCCATCGCCAGCAGATAGCCCGATATTATTATGATCATCTCCAAGGTTTGGAGACCTTATCTGCGCATTCAGCAGAATATATTCGTTTACCCAAGCAGATGCCAGATGCGAGCAATGTCTATCACATCTTCCCGATTTTCAGTAATCGTAGGGATGAGTTGCAGGAGTGTCTTACCAATCATGGAATCCAAACATTAATCCATTACCCGATAGCTCCTCATCGTCAGGAATGCTATCCTGAATTACATTCCCTTTCCCTTCCTATCTCAGAACAGCTTCATCAGGAAGAACTGAGTTTGCCGATAAGCCCTGTTATGACATGGGATGAAGTGGAAGAGGTGGTAAAATGTATAAACAAATTTTGAATAAAATAAGATGTCATCTTCTCGAATCTTTTATATAGATGCTCTGAAGGCCTTTGCGATTGTATTGGTTGTGATGGGTCATATGTCTCATTTATGGACAAATGGAAACAGTCAGTCTATATATTTACCAATTTTATCTGCTTTCCATATGCCATTATTTATGGCATTAAGTGGATATGTAACAAATATAGATATTTTTAAAATAGCAAAAAAAGCTAAGTTATTGATTCCATTTTTTGTATTTGGATTAGCATGGACTGCATACCAGCAATTACCACTATTAGGATTTTTCGAGCATGAGGCTAAAGCAGGCTATTGGTTCTTATATGTTTTATTTATGTTTTTTGTTTTCTTATCTTTGATACGAGCAACAAAACAAAACCCTTATATAGGAATGGGAATTATTCAAGTAGTATTGATGGGACTGCATTTTCTATTCCATAGAACGATTCCAGGAACTACGCTTTCTACAGATCACATGTTTCAACTATGGCCTTTCTTCTGTTATGGAATTATTCTAAGAAAAGGGATTCTAAATATATGTTATAGTCATAAATTCATATCATTAATTATATGTTTGCTTGGCATTATATTAATGTTAGGAGTTCAATTTACCTTACATTTAACGAGTACATTATTAATATATAGTAATGATTTGATGTCTTTGTATATCGTACCTTTATTATTTATACTTTTTCATGAAGCAGAAAGACGATTGAAAGGTAAAAACAATAAAATAAAATCTATAGTTAAGTTTTTGGGACATCAAATCGGTATTAATACTTTGCAAATTTATGTATTACAATATTTTGTTATTCATGTATTTACATTATTCTTTGGTGAATTTTGTAAAAGCTACTTGGCAGAATGTGAATTGATATTTAGCCCTATTTTAGGAATTATTCTCTGCTTAATTTGTGTGTTAGTTTCAGAACTGATGCATAAAATGAAGTTAGGATTTGTGTTTGGAAGATAAAAAACTAAGATTGTCCGATATTATTATGATCATCTCCAAGGTTTGGAGATCACATCTGCGCATTCAGCAGGATATATTCGTTTACCCAAACAGATGCCAGATGCGAGCAATGTCTATCACATCTTCCCGATTTTCAGTAATCGTAGGGATGAGTTGCAGCAGTACCTTTCCGCTCATGGTATCCAGGCATTAATCCATTACCCGATAGCTCCTCACTGTCAGGAATGCTATCCTGAATTACATTCCCTTTCCCTTCCCATCTCAGAGCAGCTTCATCAGGAAGAACTGAGTTTGCCGATAAGCCCTGTTATGACATGGAATGAGGTGGAAGAGGTGGTAAAGAGTATTATAGATTTATGGAATTAACAATAAAGGAAAAAGGGCAAGAAGGGAAGTCTTGTACGAAGCATAATAAACAAATATCCATTGCAAAGGGTATTGGTATCATACTTGTTGTTGTAGGGCATTCTGGATGTCCTGAGTATTTGCATACATTTATATATTCTTTTCATATGGCTTTGTTTTATTTCTGTTCTGCTCTTTTTTATGATGAACGTAAAATATTTAATAAACCTCGAGATTTTGTCTTTCGAAAAATAAAAGGTTTATATTGGCCTTATGTAAAATGGAGTGTAATCTTTATATTATTACATAATTTGTTTTATAGCATAGGTTTCAATAATGATCATCTTTCATATACAGAGATGTATATTAATATAAAGCGTTCTATTAGATGTATGTGGCAGGGGGAACGTTTCCTTGGTGCTTATTGGTTCCTACCAAGTCTGTTAGGGGAAATAATTATTTTTAGCCTAATTGTCTGGATGACAAAATATGTAAAAAATAAAAAAATGACCCTAATTCTTGTTCTGATGGGATTTTGTTTAGGATTGTTGGCAAATCAATTAAAGATAGACTTAATTGCAAATAGAGAATTGGTTATGCTTCCTATTTATTATAGTGGGTTTTGGATTGGAAAAAAAATGTGTAATAAGTGTTTCTTGCAAACATTTTTATCTATGAAATTATTTGTAATATCTTTAGTATGTTTATTGATTATTCCTTTTTTAAATTCATCTATGAGCGTCGCGCAAAATAATTTTGAAGTTATTCCTTTTACATATTTGACTTTCGTGAGTGGTATTCTATTTATATTATATATTTCTAAGTTGTTAACGAATTGTGCAATTATTGGTAACCTTTTAGATTATATAGGAACAAAAACATTAGCTATCTTAACATTTCATTTTTTAGGTTTTAAATTAATGACTTTGTTGTTAGTTTATGTATTTGGTTCTCCTAAAACCATGTTAGGTGATTGGCCTATTCCTGATGAATTAAAAAAATATTGGGTTATTTATACCATTATTGGGGTTAGTTTTTCATTATTACTATCCAGTTTAAGAATAAGTAGATTTAGGTTTAAAAGAAATTAGTTTATATATATTATAAATGAATAACTCTATATTATTAGCAAAAAATACCATCATCATGTACATTCGCATGTTTGTCATGATGATAATAGGACTTTACACCAGTCGTGTAATCTTAAATACATTGGGTATTGAAGATTATGGAATTTACAATGTTGTAGGTGGTGTTGTTGCTATGTTCTCAATCATATCCTCTTCTTTGTCCAGTAGTGTAAGTCGTTTTCTTACATTTGAAATAGGACGTGGTGATTTTGAGCGATTAAAACAAGTATTTTCAACTTCGATCGTAGTACAGATTGTTTTAGCGATAGGAGTTATGATAATTATTGAGATTTTAGGTGTATGGTTCCTTAATTATAAAATGAATATTCCTGTAGCTCGTATGGAGGCTGCAAATTTTGTGATGCAATGTTCAATTTTATCTTTTGGACTTAGTATAATTAATACTCCTTTTAATGCATCGATTATTGCTCACGAACACTTTGGAATATTTGCATATCTTACACTTTCTGATTCGATATTAAAGTTGCTTATTGTTTTCTTACTGAGCGTTACCCCTTATGACCCTCTTAAGACATATGCAATACTGTTATTAGCGGTAACCGTGTTCATACAATTAATATATTTGATATATTGTCGCAGACATTTTAATGAATGTAGATTTGAATTAAAATGTAATAAGGCTTTAATCAAAGAAATGGGTGGTTTTGCAGGATGGAGTTTCTTTGGTAATACTTCCTGGATACTAAATACCCAAGGAATTGATATTTTAATAAACTTATTCTTTGGCGTTACATTGAATGCCGCCAGGGGAATAGCAAATCAAGTAAATAATATAGTTCAAGGTTTTGTAAGTAATTTTATGACAGCCTTGAATCCTCAAATAACAAAGTCGTATGCAAAGGGGGATTTCGAATATTTACAACGATTGGTTTTTCAAGGCGCAAAATATTCTTATTTCTTGATGTTATTCTTTGCGTTGCCCTTATGTTTAGAGACTAAACGGATATTGGTGTTATGGCTTAAAATAATTCCGGAATATGCTGTTCCCTTTGTTAGGTTGACTTTAATATCAACGATGATTTTTGTTTTGGGCAATACATTAACATCTTCTCAAAGTGCTTGCGGAAAAATTAAAAAATCAGCTATAGTAACAAGTCTATTTACCTTTGTAGAATTTCCATTGACTTATATATGTTTTTATCTACATATGAGTCCTGTATCTTGTTATATAATTCATATAGTAATATATGCATTATTAATTTTTATAAAAATATGGTTGGTAAAAGAATTTATAAAAATATCATATTTAGATTATTGTAAAGAAGTCCTTCTTAGAACAGCTTTAGTTACAGTTTTTACATTTGTCTTTCCTTTTATTTGCTATAAAATAATACCAGAGAGTAATATACGGTTATTTTTTATATGTATATTGAGTATGGCAATGTGTTTTGTGGGAATATACTATATAGGAATTAATAAAAATGAGCGTATGGCAATATTTACGTTTCTAAATAAAAAATTAAGGAAATAGTATGGAACGTCGTTTTTTATCAATTATAATACCTGTTTATAATGGTGAGTTGTATCTGCGTGATACAATTGAAAGTATTCTAAAACAGCCTTGTAAGGATTTTGAATTATTGCTATTAGATGATGGTTCTTCCGACAATTCTTTAAGTGTATGTAAAAAGTATGAAAAAGAAAACGTACGAGTTTTTACCCACAAAAATATGGGAGTTTCTGCTACACGAAATAAAGGTATAGAATTGTCTAAAGGGGAATTTGTAATTTTTTGTGATCAAGATGATTCTTTTAGAGCTAATTTTTATACTGATGAAATGAGAGACTTGCTTGCAAGTAAACAATTCAAGGATATAGAGTTGATTGTTTGCGGCGCATGGTGGGGAGACGCATATCTAAAGTTTGGAAAATTTCGTTCTATCCATGAATTTATAAAAGAAGGAGTATATGATGGGCGGAATGATGACTTAGCTTGGAATAAAATGTATACATTTAATATGAATATTTATTCCAGAAAACTCTTTTGGAAAAATGATGGAAAACCATCACCAATAAGATTTTTTAATCTGCCTTTGGATGTAGAAACAACTTTTAGGCATATGACCTTATATGGTGCAAGAAAAATAATGTTTTCTGATAAGTTTAGTTTCTGTGTACGAAGAAATAACGAAGCTTCTGTTTCTTCGAATTGGGATTGGTTAAAGGTGTATTCTGTAAAAATGGATGCATATTTTTCTATGATAGAATGGCATAAAAAAAACTTTTCTTCTGATTTGAAATCTATAGGGAGTTCTGAAAAAGAGTTTCTTAAAGTTACAAATGAATTTGTAAAAATGAATATTTTGCAAGATAAATGTGTTTCTGAAATCGTAGATATTCTTAAAAAGAAATATTATTATAATTATTTGCAATCTTTTTTGGATAGATATCCTTTAGAAGGCACTTTGTTAAATGCTGTTCTTTTTCATCCTCATGATTTACCCTCAAAATACAAAAAGAGTTTTTTGCATTCTTTACATAAAAAAATATCATCAGTCTATTATAAATACTTTTATAGAGAAAAAAAGATAGATTTACGTGTAGAGATTTTGTGAAGTAGTAGAAATGTTTTATAGCTTTTAAAATGATGATAATAGGACTTTACACCAGTCGTGTAATCTTAAATACATTGGGTATTGAAGATTATGGAATTTACAATGTTGTAGGTGGTGTTGTTGCTATGTTCTCAATCATATCCTCTTCTTTGTCCAGTAGTGTAAGTCGTTTTCTTACATTTGAAATAGGACGTGGTGATTTTGAGCGATTAAAACAAGTCTTTTTAAGTGTTTTTGTCTCGTTATTAACTATATATTTTTGAGGTATCAGTAAAACTGAACGAGAATTTATTTTATTTTAAAAAAATATGCAAGAAAAAAACAGAATAGTTTGGATTGATTGGGCTAAAGTTATCTTGATATATTTGATGGTTGTTGGTCATGCATTACCATGTAAATGGGAGAATCAAGTGATTTATGCCTTTCATATGCCTGCTTTTTTTATAATATCAGGTTTTTTATATCATGAACACAGATGGTACAAGACATTAAAATCTTTAGGTATTCCTGTTCTTGTGTTCTCTTTGGTCAATTTTCTAATTTGGCTGTTTCATGAGATAATTATAGGAAGATTAGATTTTTTTAATTTGTTTGAAAGAATTTTTATCCCATTTTGGGGTGGTGGTAATCCTGAAGTTGATTATATTTATTTATTTCCTGGTTTTTGGTTTATTTTGGCTTTGCTTTTGGGTAGATTTCTAATGGGAGATATCTCTGTTTTTCGATTCATTAGAAATCATTTAAAAATATCGATAATTGTATTGTTGGTATATTTAGCTATTGAACCTTTTTTATGGAGAAATATTTCTAATCCTTTTATTGAATTTAAGTTTTATCGTATTATTCCGTCTCTTCCGTTCCTTTTGTTTGGTCATTGGTGAAAGATAGAATTTATATATTAGATAAAATAACTAATATGAAATTGATTTTAATGATTATTACCTTTATTGGTATTGCATTATTACAAGGTTATTGTAATATATTGAATTATAGATTTGGTCTGTCATATATTGTTTTCTTTTTCAATGCAATACTTGGAAGTTTGATTTTGTTTTCAATTTGTTCTAAATTAAGAAACAAAACTTTCATTAGGGTTTTATCATGTGGAACTCTTTTCGTATTAGCTTTCAATTTTATATTAATTCAAATTTGCAAGGGAATACCTCTGAAACTCAATATGGGTTGGCTTAGTAATGATCAAATAGTTTATCCTTGGATAATAGGATTGATAGTTTTAATGTTATCTTATTATCCGATTAAGATTTTAATAAAGTATTGTCCGATAATTTTAGGAAAGTAAAATGATGATAAAAAGAATTGCATTTCAGTTGTTAGGAGAAAAATATACTAAACTTGCCATTGCATGGCATCAGTTTATAACTTATTTATATTCATATTTAGTTCCATATAAATATGATATAAATAAATACTCAGATACATTTTTAGTTAATGATAGTGATATAAATGGAGTATCTACTAATCCTGTAGAAAGAGTAATCTATATATTTTGGACAGGTGATAATGAGATTACCCCAAATAGGAAAAAAGGAATAGAATCTTTAGAGAAAATTGCAGGAATAAAGGTTCAGTTAATAACTCCCAGAAACCTTTCTTCTTATATTTTAAAAGAAGATCCTTTACCTGAAGCATTTAATAGTTTGTCTTTGAACCATAAATCAGATTATCTTCGTTCCTATTTTATGCACTATTATGGAGGGGGATATGCTGATATTAAAACTTATTTTAATTCATGGGTTACTGCCTTTGATAAGTTAGACGCTTCTCCTGATGCTTTTTTGGTAGGGTATCCAGAGGTCGGTTTTAAAGGAGCTGCTAATCAAGGTATGCCTGATGGTAATCTGAAAACAGATTTGGATAAATATTGGAGATTATTAGTAGGTAATGGGGCTTTTATATGTCGACCAAGAACCAAATTTACAGAAGAATGGCATCAAGAAGCTAAGCGTAGATTGTTGCACTATACTAATGATTTGAATAAACATCCTGCAATAGATTATTTTGGGAAGAACGAAGATTATCCTTTATATTGGGCAGAGATGCAAGGAGCAATATTTCATCCTTTGTGTTTAAAATATCATCAATATCTATTAAGAGATAAGGCTTTGATACCGTCTTTTGAAAATTATAGATAAATAATCTTATGAGTAAAAAATACTTGTTATTTTATGTTATTAGAATATGGGTACAGATAAGAAATATATATATGTACTATATCAGAAATGCAATTTTGATTAATTGTTATGTTGATGATAGATGTTGGCATGGGATTAATCATAGAAATTGGGGGGATGACTTGAACTATTATTTAATGAATAGAATAAGTAATCGTCCAATTGTTGTATATAATGGATTTTGGTTAGCCCGAAAACTAAAAAAGAAAAATTATCTTTGTATTGGTACACTTTTGGATGCAGTCAACTATAGTAATCCTCAAACAGTAGTGTGGGGAAGTGGCGTTTCTGGACAAGAGCGTTCATTTGTACCTCCTTTAGAAATTTGTTCTGTTCGAGGTTATAAAACATTAGAGTTTTTAGGTAAACATGGCATTGAGTGTCCAAACTCTTTGGGTGACCCTGCTTTACTATTACCAAGATATTATACTCCTTTCACTCAAAGTAAGAAATATAAATTAGGAATTATTCCGCATGTTATAGATTTGGATTTTGATGTTATCAATAAAATCAGGGAAACTCAAACTGATATTTTGATAATAGATTTAGCGCACTACGAAAAATGGACAGATGTGATTGATCAAATTTGTTCATGTGAAATCATAGCATCAAGTTCTTTACATGGTTTGATAGTATCTGATGCTTATAATGTTCCGAATTGTTGGATTACCATTTCTGGCAAAATAAGTGGTGGATTGTTTAAGTTCTACGACTATTTTTCGTCTGTAAATCGTAAAGATAGTGAACCTGTTAAAATCGAGAAAATTTCAGATCTGGTTCAAGTATATAAACAAGTGTCTTTATGGAAAAGTATTGAAATAGATACTGATGAAATTATAAAGTGTTGTCCTTTTCTAAATAAATGATGCCATATATTTCTGTTATAGTTCCGGTATATAATGCTGAATCTACACTAAAAAAGTGCATCGATTCTATATTAGTGCAGGATTTTACTGATTTTGAAGTGATTTTAATTGATGATGGTAGTCAAGATGAATCTCTTCAAATTTGTGAGGATTTTGCAAAAAAAGATAATCGTGTAATTGTTGTCCATAAGGAAAATGGTGGAGTTAGCTCTGCTCGGAATTATGGATTGGAGATAGCAAAAGGAAAATGGGTTACTTTTATAGATTCTGATGATTTTATTAGTAAAGGCTTTTTGTCATTTGATGATATGGATACTGATCTTATTTTCTGTAGTTATGCTAATATTATAAATGCCAAGGAATGTGGTGGCTTTTCATCGAAGATTATGAGTGGATTCACTTTGTCTAATATTGTTGCTCTTTATGGAGACAATACAATTCTTAGAGGCCCATGTGCCAAAATGTATAAGCGGTCAATAATCGGACAAATTCGTTTTCCAGAAAGTATGAAGGTGGGGGAAGATACTTATTTTGTATGGAAATATCTTTCACGATGCAAAACATTTGATATTGTACCGCAGAATATGTATTATGTTAGGGTTTCAAATATTTCATCATCGCAGAAATATGGAATGAAGGTAGATTATGCAATCAATTCCTTATACCAGTTAAAAGCAGCATTTACTGTTATGGCTGGGCATTTGAGAATAAACCGACAGTTGTTTTTTTCCTTTATCGGCTATTTTAAATTAGTATCTTCTGAGGAATGGAAAAAGAATCGAACATTGTGGTATGATAACGAAACCATTAAGGAACTCTATCATTTTGTTTGGTCAGATTTGAGTATAACTCAAAAAATAAAACTTGTTATTTCATGTATTCTCAAAAAATAGAAAAAGATTAAATATGTCTGCCATATCTATAATAGTCCCTATTTATAACATGGAGCGTTTGATGCGACGTTGCATTGACTCTTTGTTAGCTCAGTCATTTAAAGACTTTGAGTTATTACTCATTGATGATGGTTCAAAGGATGCTTCATGGAGTATTTGTCAAGAATATGCCGAAAAAGACCCACGTGTATTCATATACCATAAGGAAAATGGAGGACTGAGTGATGCTCGCAATTTTGGTTTGCAGCATGCTCATGGGCAATATTCAATTTTTGCAGATCCAGATGATTGGGTAAGTCCAGAAGGCTTAAATCTTTTATATGATAAAGCTTTGGAAACCAATGCTGATATAGTGATGTGTGATATATATCATGAAGATGAATACGTTAGACATTATACCAAACAGGAACCATCTGCATTAGATCATAATACCATCTTAAAGGAGTTATTTGTTAATATCGGAGGGTTTACGGTAAATAAATTAATTAAAACAACTCTTTATAAAAAATATGGAATAGAATATCCAAAAGGAATATATGGTTGTGAGGATCAATATACGATGGCTGCAATTTTTAAACATGATGTTAAAATAGCCTATGTTCCAATAGCTTTTTATCATTATATGTTTAATCCGTATTCACTAACTCGCCATTACGATGAAAATACTTATGAGATGGATTTACATATTCTTCAAATGTTTAAAGATTTATTAGAAGGTACTCCTGCTTATAATTATGCAAATAAAAATAAGCAAAATGCGATTTTTGTTCGTGCTTTTTGGAATGGAGGGAACTATTATACTTCTAAAAAATTTAGGCAGTTATTTAAGAACTATAAACGTGATATAAACTTATTGAATGAACCCCTTGTAGTCAAATGCTTAATGTGGCTTGCTTGTTCGGGTGCTTTTGCTTTTGCAAATAAAATACTACTTTTTTTATTTGCTTTGAAGCAAAAAAATAAAGCTGTTAAATATAGATTTTTAAATAAATAAAAATGATTGCTACATATATATATATATTATTTTTTATAATAGCTATTATATTTGATAATTTACAAATAAAGGATAAATACAAAACTTATCTTTTACTATTTTCATTTAGTCTTTTAAGTCTTATTGTGGGTTTACGAAATCCCTATATATGGGCTGATACGCAGGTCTATATGATAGGATTTAACGACGGGCCTACGCTTTCTACGATGACTTCAAATGATGAGCCAATAGGTTATTCAGAAAAAGGATTTTTTTATTTGTCAGTATTTTTAAAAACGATAAGTGATGGAGTTGCCTTTTATCTCTTGGCTATATCGGTTTTATCATTTTTCCTTTTGTACAAGTTTGATAAAAAGTATTGTATATTTCCTCTTATAGCATTATGTATTTATTTAGCTCGATTTGTTGTTGGTCGGAATTTTATGCAAATACGTGCAGGATTAGCAATTCCGATAGTTTTATTATCTATTAAATATATTTACGACAAGTCCTTGTGGAAATTTTTAATATTAATATTTATAGGATATAATATACATCATAGTGCTCTTTTAGCTCTTCCTTTGTATTTGGTAAATTATATAAAGCTTAATAAACTACATATATTTTTAGGTATTTTAATCTCATTTATTATTGCTGGTTTATTAGGAACGAATGTTAAATTTCTGATTTCAAATTCAGATTTTGTTCAAGAAATGGCTGCCAGTTATGTAGATGAAAATGGTGTAAAAGCTTATAGCCAATCTTTGGCTAATCCTATGATATATTATCAATGTTGCGTTCTTTTTCTATTTACTATATTTGAACGAAAATTAGCATCACTTTGTAAGTACTATTATATTGTTAGATCTGGTTATTTTTATTCAACAGTGCTTCTGATCGTTTTGTGCCAATATGCTATTTTATCAGGTCGAACATCAACAATTTTTGCAACTTTTGAAATGATTATTATTCCTTTGTTTGCTTATTTATTTCAGAAAAATATTCGAAAGATTTACTTCGTTGTATTAATGGTGATATTTTCTATATTTTTCTACTTAAATTGGAATCCAGTTCAGTTAACAGAGGTAGAAGTTCAACATGCAATATCTGTAAGCAAATGAAAATATTTATTGTGACTTCGTGTTTAAGAAATGGAGGAGCAGAGAGGGTTGCTGCTACTTTAGCAAATGGTTTTTCGGATAGAGGGCATTCTGTATTTGTTTTGACAAATACTCATGAAAAGATTATGTATTCTTTAGATTCTAAAATAAAGCTTCAAAATTTTGTAGGGAAGTATAATAATAGAATTCTAAAATGGGGATATGCGATTTATGCTTTAAGAAAATATATAAAAGAATATAATCCTGACGTTATTATAGGTATCATGGAATTATGCTCTTTTATGGCAAGAGTTGCAACAATTGGATTAAAGGTTCCAGTCATAGCTACTGAGCATAATAGTTTTGAACGTCCTAATGGTGCTTCGTTTTCATGGATGGAGAAATTTTCAAAATTTTCTTTGAATAAAATTTATAAGCATGTTACCGTTTTGACAAAGGCTGATATCGATTGTATCGGAAACCGTTTAAAGAATGTTACAGTTATGCCCAATCCGCTATATTTACCTTTAGAAGAAAAAAATACAATAAAAAAGGAAAAAATAATATTAGCAGCAGGACGTATTGATGCTTGGTATTATAAAGGATTCGATTTGCTTTTAAGAGCATGGGGTAATTTAGCTAAAGAATATCCAACTTGGAAACTACAGATAGCTGGTGATTTTAATAATAAGGATTCTATGGCTGTTTTAAATAAGATAGTCAGTGAGAATGAAATATCTTCACAAGTTGAGTTCCTGGGATTTCGGGAAAACCTACTTGAAAATTATAAAAAGTCTTCAATATTTGTCTTAAGTTCAAGATATGAAGGTTTTGGGTTGGTATTGATAGAGGCAATGAGTCAAGGTTGTGCTTGTATAGCTTGTGACTATAAAGGTCGTCAGCGGGAAATTATTCGTAATGAAATGGAAGGAATGTTGTGTTCTACGAATAATGTAGAAGAAATTACTTTAGCTTTGAAAAAATTACTTGATGACGATGAATATCGTATATCACTTCAACAAAATGCCATTAAACGTGCAAAATTTTATTCTGTTTCTAATATTATTCTCCTTTGGGAAAAATATATTGAATCAATAATTTTATAATAAAGATGGATAAGAGAATTATTAAGGCTTTAGTAAATCCACAATACGCTTGTTTGGCAATTGTGCATAGATTTTCACGCTTTATAACAAGTGATGAATTGTATTTGAAAATAGTATATCTGTTGTCTATAGGAAAGAGGTTGAATTTAAAAAATCCTAAGACTTTTAATGAAAAATTGCAATGGCTGAAATTGTATAATCGAAAGCCTGAATATACAATTATGGTAGATAAGGTGAAAGCCAAAGAATATGTTGCAAAAATCATAGGGGATGAACATATTATTCCAACTTTGAAAATATGGAATAATCCAGAAGAAATAGATTTTGATAAATTGCCTCAAAGTTTTGTCTTAAAATGTAATCACAACTCAGGTTTGGGAATGTGTATTTGTAAAGACAAAGGAAAACTGAACATAAGTAAAGTTACGAATAACTTGAAGAAGGGGATTAATCAGGATTATTATATGACTAATCGTGAATGGCCTTATAAAAATGTTCCAAGAAAGATAATGGCAGAAAAATTCATGCAGGATGAAAGTGGAGAGAATCTTACGGATTACAAATTTTTCTGTTTTAATGGGGAACCATTTATGATGTATGTTTCCCACGATAATGCAGAGCAAGCAACTACTGATTTCTTTGATATGGATTATAAACGTTTGCCAATACGAATGAAGGATCCAAATTCCAAAGAATTACCTGTGAAACCTAAGGAATTCGAGGAAATGAGAGAGTATGCGAGAAAGCTATGTACAGGAATACCTTTTTTACGTGTAGATTTTTATATCATTAATCACGTTGTTTATTTTGGCGAATTGACGTTTTTCCATAATAGTGGACTCACTCCAATACATCCAGAAGAATGGGACAACAAACTTGGTGATTTACTGAAACTTCCTCCTATTGATTAATAGATTCTCTATTTTTTCTCAATTATAAACGATGAAACTGATTTTTGTAACTTCGACTTTGACTTCGGGAGGTGCAGAGCGTGTCATTTCTCTTCTTGCCAATGAATTCTATCGTAAAGGTAATGAGGTGGAGATGATTTGTCTGACAAACCTGAAAGAAGATTATTATAAAGTGGATGAAGGAGTAAAACTTATCCATGCAGAAGATGTTGCAGGCCATAGCTTGTTTAAACGTTTGATGTGGTTCAGAAAGTATATAAAGAAAGAACAACCTGATTGCGTCATAGCTTTCATGGAGGCGGTCTATGAATTTGTGTTGATTGCATTACTTGGGTTAAGTATTCCTGTGATTTCTTCAGAAAGAAAGGATCCCACAACGTTGGGACCACTGCGTAAGTTCTTGAGATGGATTTTCCTGCCAACAGCCACAGCTCATGTTGTACAAACACAGAAGATTAAAGACTTCTATAATGCTATCGTTCGCAAGAAAACGCATATTATCTATAATCCAGTAAATGAGAAGGTATTTGATATGCCAAATGTTGAGCGTGATGATAGAATTATTTCTGTAGGAAGACTTTATCCTCAAAAAAATCAGCAGATGCTTATCCGTGCTTTTGCAAAAGTAAAGGATACTTTTCCTTCTTATAAATTGGTGATTTATGGGGAAGGATATCTTCGTTCAGAATTGGAGAAGTTGATTGCGAATTTGGGACTTGTTGGCAGAGTTGATCTTCCTGGTACTACTACTAAGATTTTAGAGGAGGTAAAACGTTCGAAGGTATTTTGTCTGTCTAGTGACTACGAAGGCATGAGTAATGCTATGATTGAGGCAATGTGTTTGGGAACTCCTGTAATTTCTACCAAGGTTTCAGGTACGGATGAATTGATAAATGATGGTGAAAATGGTCTTTTAGTGGACTTGGGAGATATAGATGGTCTTGCACAAGCTTTTAATCGCCTTTTGGAAGATGAAAATTTGCAAAAACAATTTGCGGACAAATGCTTGGCGATGTCTCCTATTTTTAAAATTGATTCTATCGTCAAAAAATGGGAGGAACTGATTCTTTTGTCTGTCAAAAGATAGTGTACTCTTACTAAGACTAACATAAAGATTAATTATAATTTTGGGAAAGATGAAGATATTAGTAACTGGTGCTGCTGGATTTATTGGCAGCAAAACAGCAATGATGCTGGCAGAACGAGGTGATGAGGTAATTGGCGTTGATAATATCAACGAGTATTACGATGTTCGGCTGAAATATGGACGACTTTGTGAGTTGCTGGGTGTTGGTCATTCTGTACAAATAAATGGAAATGATAGTTTGACTCCATATTCCGACTTGCCGTTTGGAGTTTATTATCATAGTAAAAAACTTCCTAATTTCAAATTTATGCGCATGGCTATTGATGACCGTGTTGCAATGGAAAACCTATTTAATGAGGAAAAGTTTGATAAAGTAATGAACCTGGCAGCACAGGCGGGTGTGAGATATTCTATTCAGAATCCGTATAGTTATATGAATTCTAACATGGTTGGTTTCATGAATATTCTGGAATGTTGTCGTAATTATCATGTGAAATACTTGATCTTTGCATCATCTTCCAGTGTTTATGGAATGAACGAGAAGGTTCCTTTTTCTGAGGATGATCATGTGGGTACTCCTGTCAGTCTTTATGCAGCAAGTAAGCGAGCTAATGAACTGATGGCTCATGCCTATTGTAAACTTTACGGTCTGAAAGCTACTGGATTGAGATATTTTACGGTTTATGGACCTTGGGGAAGACCTGATATGGCTCCTTTTAAGTTTACCAAATTGATTATGAATGATGAACCAATCAATGTATTCAATAATGGTAATTTGAGTCGAGACTTTACATATATAGATGATATTGTTAATGGTACATTACTGGTGATAGATAAAGAACCAGATACGGAGAATTGTCCTAATAAAGTACCTTTTACCATATATAATATCGGATGTAGTGATCCTGTGAAATTAATGGATTTTATCAATGAAGTAGAGTTAGCTGTAGGCAAAGAGGCTAAGAAAAACTTTATGCCAATGCAGCCAGGTGATGTTTATAAAACGTATGCTGATACAACTAAACTCGAGAAAGAGGTTGGTTACAAGCCACATATCTCTTTACATGAGGGAATAGGGAAACTCGTGGAGTGGTATAAGAGCGAGCATAACCCGTTGAAATAAAATCTATATATTACTCGTCATGAACAATTATTCTGTCCTCATTTCGTTATATTTCAAGGAGAGTCCTCTGCATCTGCGAGAAGCGCTGGATTCCATATTCTCACAAACCTGCAGGAGCAATGACGTCGTCCTTGTGGAAGATGGAACGTTAGGCGAAGAACTGGAACTGGTGGTGAGGGAATATGAAAATAAATATCCAGAGTTGCATGTCGTTCGGTTTGAAAAGAATAGGGGGTTAGGATTTGCACTCAATGACGGCATACTGGAGTGTAAAAACGAAATTGTGGCTCGTATGGATACGGATGATATCGCCAAACCGGAACGTATGGAAAAACAAATGCAGGTGATGGAGGCTCATCCGGAATATGGAATGATTAGTTCGTGGATAGATGAGTTTATCACCACAAAAGAGCATGTTACCTCGGTCAGGAAATTGCCTGAGCAGCCTGAAGAGGTTCGTGAATATGCAAAGAAGCGATGCCCTGTCAACCATCCTACCGTTATGTTCCGAAAGAGCGAAGTGCTCAAGGTTGGCGGATATCAGACTAAGTATTTTCCGGAAGATTATTTCCTGTGGATTAAAATGCTGCTGAATGGTTGCCAGGTGTATAACATCCAAGAGAGTTTGCTCTGGTTCCGTTATGATCCGCAGACTTTTATGCGACGTGGAGGTTGGAAATATGCTTGTGATGAGGCTATCACCCAATGGAATATCTTCTGTTTGGGTTTTATTTCTTTGCCTCGTATGATGATGAATGTTGCTATCCGTTTTACTGTTCGTGTTATGCCAAATTGGGTGCGCGGATTGATATATAAGAAAATGTTGAGAAAATAATGAATGCAATGACTGATATTCAGAAGGTTTTTCTTTTACTCATTAGATTGGGATTGTGGGAGAAGAAGCAGGGTGGATTGTCGCAGGATGATATCCGACTGCTGGAAAAAATGAAGGATGAGGAATGGGATGCGGTCATGGATTTGGCTAACTTGCAGACCTCTATGGGTATAGTCACAGATGCCCTGACTTTCTTGCCGGCAGAACTGAGACCTTCCAAGAAAATATACCTCAATGCAATCTCGCAAACATCTGATATTGAGGATGCAAACAAGCGAATGAATGATTTCGCACTTGTGCTTATGGAAAAGCTGAAACAGAAAGATGTGAATTCGAGATTGCTGAAAGGACAGGGAGTGGCAATGTGCTATCTCCGTCCGTTTCACCGACAAAGTGGAGATATCGACTTGCTGATTCTCGACGACCAGCAATTCTTGAAAGGATGTCGCCTGATGGAGATGATCTCTAACTCTTGTACATGGGATAAAAAGAGTCCGCATGCAGAATTTCAGGCTATGGGATTTGTCGTGGAATTGCATGGTAAGTTCAGTTTTATCATCAATCGGAAGGTTACTGACAGATTGATTGAGTGGAATGCCAAGCGCAATCAGGAGGTGAGAGTGGAACAGGGACTTATTCTGCCTTCCTTGCAGTTTGATGCCGTATTCATCTTTACCCACATGCTCAATCATTTCATGACCGGTGGAGTGGGACTTCGACAGATTTCTGACTGGATGATGTTTGTCAATGCTTATTTCGATAAGTTAGATATGAAAGTTCTTGAGGATGATTTGAATTTCTTGGGAATCATGAAGTTCTGGCAGGCTTTTGCCTCCTTGGCAGTGATGCAACTCGGTTTCCCTGAGAAGAAAATGCCTTTTTATGATGCTCGATGGAACCGGAAAGCAGATACCTTGATGGATGCCATCTTCAAAACGGGAAATTTCGGTGCCTTGCAGAAAGCTAAGCAGTTGTCGAAGGATACGAATAAGTGGGTGAAGAAACTACATACTGCCTTCGGACAGTTCCCTGTATATTGGCGAGTAGGAAAGATATTCCCTGCTGAAGCTGTCTATTGTTTCTTGAAATACTCTAAATGGCAGATTTTCGGAAGATAAATAACCACTCATATATGCACAGATTGTGTGCTAAAAATAGTTGAACATTTTAGTAAAATGAACATTTTAGAAAATTTGAAAACTTCCACGGACGGCATGTTCGCGTACATGACTCCTAAGTTGTGGCTCTTTGGTATCATCTTGCCATTCGTCTTAGCTTTGGCTATTACTGCCTTTATCCATCCTTTCATCGTCAGGATGGCAAAGAGCAGAAACATGGTTGATGAACCTGACGGACGTAAACTGCAGCGTACACCGATTCCTGTCATGGGAGGTATGGCGGTATTCTTCGGTATCGTGATGGGAGCGGGTGCCACTTCCACCTTTTTTAATACGTATGCCCTGTTCACCTGCATTATTACTCTGACGATGATGATGTATATTGGTATGCTGGATGATATGATAGGACTGAGTCCTGTGCTGAGGTTAGTTCTGCAGATGGCGATGGTGGCTTTTATCATCAAGATGGACCGGACGAGTATCAATGATCTACATGGCGTGTTCGGAATCTGGCAGTTGCCCGTCTATGTTTCCTTACCTTTGTCCTTTATCGCTTGTTGCGGAATCATCAATTCCATCAATCTGATAGATGGTGTGGATGGTCTCAGCAGCGGATATTGTATCTTCGCTTGTCTGTGTTTCGGACTGGTGTTCTGTTCTTCTTTCGAAGGCACAATGTCTACCATGGCTTCCCTCTCGGCAGGTGCGCTTATTCCTTTCTTCCTTCACAATGTGTTCGGACTTAAAAGCAAGATGTTTATCGGAGATGCCGGTACGCTGATGATGGGTATGCTGATGAGTATCTTCTGTATGCGACTGATAGACAATGCCTCTTTGGTTCAGTGGCATCATCCGAGAATAGGTGTGGTAGCCTTCTGCCTGAGTGTACTGAGTGTGCCGGTTTTCGACACGTTGAGGGTGATGATAGGCAGAATCTTTAAGGGTGTATCGCCTTTCCGTCCCGACAAGAGTCATCTGCACCATCTTTTTGTCGAGATAGGTTTTTCTCATATCGGCACCACTGTATCTATCATTTTCATCAATGTACTGGTGGTTGCCTGCTGGTTTGTGGTTTACCTTTTTGGTATGGGACCTACGGGACAGTTCCTCGTTGTGTTCTGCATTGGACTCCTCAATACTGTGGGCTTCTATTATACGGTCAGAAAGATGAATCACCATCGTCTGCCTTACCGTTGTCTTAAGTGGCTTGCCATCAAGAGTCATCAGGAAATTGGGCGAACTTTTCATTTTATCAGAAAGATGGTTGATAAAATATAGAATAATTTGCAAGTTCTTGCGTTATTATAAGTATGAGTAAGAATTCGGTTATATTATATTTTATAGGTTTATTAGGAATCGTAAGTTTGTCTTCCTGTATGGATGATGAGGATTTTTCTTCATCCCGGGCAGACTTGCTGACTTTTTCTACTGATACGGTAAGGTTGGATACTACTTTCTCGAATGTGCCGACACCTACCAGAACGATGTGGGTTTACAACCGTTCTGGAAAAGGTATCAGATGTAGTAATATCCGTCTGGAAGGTGGTAATCAGGAAGGTTTCAGAGTGAATGTGGATGGTACGTTTCTCGGACAGGCAGCTGGCTTTCAGACAAGTGATGTCGAGATCCGTAAGGGAGACAGCATCCGTGTATTTGTGGAATTGACTTCTGCTCTGCAGGAGAAAAATGAACCGCAGTTGGTGGAGGACGACCTCGTCTTTACCTTAGAAAGTGGGGTGCAGCAGAAGATTAATCTGCGTGCCTTTTCATGGGATGCAGAGATGCACAACGGTCTGGAAGTGAAGAAAGGTGAGGAAACTGTTCTGGGTGAACCGGATGAAAGCGGCTACCAGAAACCAATCGTTATCTATGGCGGAATCAAGGTAGATAGCTTAGGCACACTCACTATCAGAGAGGGTGCTACGCTTTATTTCCATGAGAATGCTGGTATTGATGTATATGGTAAACTGAAGGCTGCAGGTACTGCCGAAAAACCGGTTACGATGAGGGGCGACCGTATCGACCGGATGTTTGACTATCTGCCATACGACCGTACTCCCGGACAATGGCAGGGCATCCGATTGAGAGAGGCTTCTGCTGATAATGAACTGAAATATACTGATCTCCATAGTGCTTATCATGGTATTGTAGTGGATTCCTGCGATCTTGCTACCCAGAAATTGCTGGTAGAAAATTCTACTATCCATAACTGCCAAGGCTATGGTTTAGCGATTTCTTATGCCAAGGTACAGGTTTATAATACGCAGATTTCAAATACGCTCAATCATTGTCTCTATGTAGAGGGTGGTCATGTGGATGTCAACAATAGTACAATTGCACAGTTCTATCCGTTTGATGGCAATCGACGTTCTGCAATCGGTTTCAAGGCTCCTATAGATACATTAGACGTCAGAAATTCTCTCGTTACGGGATATGGTAATGATGAGGTACTGTGGACGCCAGTAGAGGAAGAACCGCTCAAGTTCAGTTTCGACCATTGTGTGTTGCGTACCGAGAAGATGATGACGGAGGACAGTCTCCGTTTTACCCATGTCGTCTATGAAGATGTGAAGGATACCACCATGTATGGCGAGAAGCATTTCTCTGTTTTCGATACTGAAAATCTGATTTATGATTTCCACTTGTCTGCCAAGTCTGCTGCCATTGGTGCAGCCGATCCGAAGACCGCTTTGCCTTATGATCGCAATGGTCTCAAGCGCGAAGAAGACAAGGCTGATGCAGGATGTTTCCTGTATCGGGAGGAGAAAAAAGAAGAGTAGTTTTTCTTTTATGACTTATCAGGAGAAATGTAGCTTATGAAGATGAGTATATATAGAAAATGGGCCTTGTGCTTTTTGGGGATGAACTTGATGTTTGTCCCTTCTTTGGTTTTTGCCCAGCGCAATGATGAGGCTACCGAGCGGTTGGGCAAAGCTTTGGAGTATTTTACTTCTCAAAAATATCATGAGTGCCTGATGATTATGCAGGACTTGGAGAAGCAATATCGGCTCAATCCCAGATACAAGGCCTATTTAGGTGTCTGCTATTATTACGAATGGGATTATGAACATGCTAATAAGTATCTGACGGAGGCGATACCCCAGTTGGCTCTGTTTGCCCCTCATGAACGGTCGTTCTATTATTGGGCAAATGCAGAAAGTCTTTTCTATCTGCAGAAGTACAAGGAGGCCATCCCTATGTATGAGGCAATGTTGCCGTTGTGCTATGAGAATGAAAAGCCGGATGCCTATTACCGCTTAGGTTTCTGTCATCTGTTTATGGAAAACTGGGTGGGTGCATGGAATGAATTTCTTAAGGCTCAGGATGCTTATCAGAAATATAGGGACACACCCGACATGCAGCCCCGTATCATACAGGTCAGCCACATGTTGGATGGATTGAAGCCTAAGGTGATAGGCATTGTAATCAGCGATCTGCTGAAGTAGTTATCTCATATTGGCATCTACGAAAGAGAAAGGAAGCAGGTCCTTGATGCTTCTGAAGCAATAGATGCCCTCTGTGCCATAGAGAAGAATGCGTACCGGTTGCTTGTAGCGGTCTTCTATTTCGAGGATGACCTGACGGCAAGCTCCACATGGGGAAATCGGATCCTTGAGAAATCCGTTGGCATTTCTTGCAGCGATGGCAATGGTCTTGATGGACAATTCCGGATGGTTTGCCTGTGCTGCAAAGACTGCCGTTCTTTCTGCACAGAGTCCTGATGGGAAGGCTGCATTTTCCTGGTTGGCACCGATGACGATGCTACCGTCTTCCAGAAGACAGGAGGCTCCTACATAGAAGTGACTGTAGTTGGCGTATGAATTCTGGGTAGCAGCAATAGCTTTTTCCACCAGGTTTTGTTCTTCCTGGCTCAATTCTTCCAATTGTGCAAACTGGTATTCAATTTCAATTTTTCTTTCTTTCATAGTTCTAAGGAGTTTTGGTTTTGTAACAGATAACTGAAACCTATTTCTACTGAAAATAGGTTTCAGTTATTTTTTTATTTTTGAAGTTATATAGAGGACTATTTTGTATAGAAATCTATTAGGTTTGTGATAGCTCTCTTGCAGACAGGGCAGAATTCTGGCGTGTCATTGATGCGCATGCGGCAATCCTGAACGCCACGATATACACCCTTGGTGCTGTAGCCGGCACCTTCAAAGACTCCCACCTTGCTTTCTGCCACCTTGGTATTCTCTGAGAGAGGGGTAGGGATAGGTGTTCCCTTCTTAACCATGTCTTTCCACTTACTGGAGAAGTTGACCAGCGTGGTGATGTTCGGCTCCCAAGGTTCTACGTCGTGTGGATACATCGGAATCTCTTCGAAATCGTAGGCGTATTCGTCTGCGAGACCAGCAAAGGAATGCCCGAACTCATGTACTACTACTGGCTTGTACCACTTGTGGTGGGTAGAGGTCAGGTTGTATGAATTGAGGATTCCGCCTCCACCATATTTCTTGGAATTTACCAGTACAATGATATGCTCGTATGGGGTACCAGCCAACCAGTTGTGCAGGTCCTTCAGATGGAGGGTAGTCAGGTATCTGTCGCTATAGAATGTATCAAAATGAGAGTGGAGTGCAGTATTCTTCCAGATTCCTTTGGCTGGTTCGCTCGTTCCGCTTTCTTCAGATGGTGATTTTACGGCGATGACATTGAATCTGTCACGCATTTTCTTGAATGGCTCATGATTGAAGAGCGCTTCGTTGGCATCCTTTACGTCTTTGATGAAAGTGTCCATCTCTGCATCTGTGTATCCCTCTGCTACGTAAGCAACATGGATGCAGCGAGTTGTATCGGCTGCCTGCTGGATGGTTTCGTATGCTGTCGGCTTCTCTCCCTTGTGGTGGATGAGAATGTCGGTAGGCACTACCTGATGGGTGAGTGATGCAGTAACCTCACGGCGGTTGTTGAAGAGCGACAGGGTGATGTCCACCGTATCTTTTGGCATCGGTACGAGGAATACATTCTCAAAACTCTGTGTATTCTTCTTAGCCTCCGGGTAGGAAAGCCATTCCTGGAAGAGGGTAGAGAAAGAGTTGCGATAGATGACCTCACCTGTCTTGTGGGCACGAACTGTGATTTGTCCGTTTCCTTCTACAGGCACTTCGCCCAGTCGCTGCTTTTTACCATACCAGCGGGGCATGACGTTCAGTTCATCTACTGCAATCATCTGTTGCTTTGCGTTTCCTACGAAGGTATAATCTACTCGCAGGGTTTTGTCAACGAAATAGTCGTTGAAGTTTTGTGCCAGAAGTTTGCCTGGCATCATGAGCATAGCAAGAGCTGCAATGATCAGTGTTTTCTTCTTCATTTTCTTTTCTTTATTTCTTTATCTTACTTTCAGTCTGGCTCCAGGGTATATCTTGAAGTCTGGATCAAGGTGATTCTTGGAATAGAGACTCTTCAGTCTGATGCCATATTTCTGTGAAATGCTGTACATGCTCTCGCCCGGTTGTACGATATGAGGGCGTTTCTTGAACTGCTTAGGCGCTTTCTTGCGCTTTTTCTTCAGATAGATGACATCTCCCTTGTGCAGGATATCGTGTTTGTCTCTTTCGTTGTACTTAGCCAATTTTCTCCAACTGATACCCACTTCCTTTCCGATGCTCTTGAAGGTTTCTCCCTCTCTGGCATACAGATAATAGTTGTCGTTGAAGATGTGGATAGGGTGCAGAAGTCCTTGTGCGTTGACCGGCTGATCTGTGCCACTATGTTCTGCCATGAATTTGTCGTAGCGTTTTGCCTTGTCATAATCATGGAGCTTGTACAGTTCGATAATCTGTATCAGTTTGTTGGCATACTGTGGATTGGTAGCATAGCCACATTGTTTCAGTCCTCTTGCCCATCCTTTGTAGTCGTTGCTGTTCAGTGAGAAAAGCCGGGCATATCGCTGTTGCCGTGCCAGAAAGCGGCTATGGTCTTCGTAGCTTTCCCTGGCATCGCTATATACACGGAAACATTCACCACGGGCGTCATCGTCGTGGTATTGCGTAGGACCAGTCCATGAAGTGTGGCATTTGATGCCGAAATGATTATTGCCCTGTCTTACCAGGCTGCTTCTGCCTGCAGCGCTCTCGAAGAGACCTTGTGCCAGCGTGATACTGGCTGGTATCCGATATTTGAGCATCTGCTCAATAGCAAGATCCTTGTACTGGTTGATATATGTCTGATAAGTCTGGTTCCACTTCATCTGTGCGCCCGAAGGAAGGGTGCAGAGCAGAAGAGCCAGACCTATGATATTTGCTTTGATTCTATTCATACTGCAAAAATATAAAAAATAGTTTATTTTCGCTTGTTTTCTCTTATTTATTTTTTATTTTTCACTTTTTGTATGTTTTTTCGATATTATTTGATTATTTTTGCAGGAAAAAAATGAGCGTTAGGATATTGATAGCTTTAGGCTCTAATCATGAGCAAGAGAAGAATGTGGCTTTCGCAATGGAGCGTCTGCACAGCTTTTTCCCTGGCATCTCCTTTTCGAGAATGTTATGGACCGAACCGATAGGCATCGCGTCTGACCGATTCGTAAATGCCCTTGCCTTAGCCGATACGGATAAGGAGCAGGAGGAAGTGGAACGGATATTGAAACAGGTAGAGAAAGAATGTGGAAGAACTCGGGAGGAAAAGATGAGGAATATCATCAGATTGGATCTCGATCTTTTGCAGTGGGATACAGTCCGGTTGCGTGAACAGGACTGGGAAAGGGATTATATCCGCCTGTTGCTGCAGGAGATGCAATGGGCATTCTGATAATTTCACAAACTTATAGGGAATTATAGAATACGGAAATACGGAATGGACGATACAATAAAAATCCTCTTGATCAGGCTGATAAAGCTGAATCAAGAGGATTTTTATATTTCACCAACATCAGGATTTCTCCCGATGCTGGTGAGTAAAGTTATGATGTCTTATCGTTTTAATGCCTTATAAAACCGGTGTCGGGTTGTCCTTGGTGAGGTGTAGTTCTACCACCTCTCCTGTGGCAAGCGACTTCTTTACATTGATGAGTCGCTGATTGCTGCTTCCCCTGAAAAACAGGTCCTTATCAGCGAGTGCCTTTATGAACGGACCATCTACCAGGACATCTATCTGTTCAAGCAGTGCTCTCTGTGCCGGGTTCTTCAGGAGATTCTCATATTTATAACCCGTAAAGCACCAGATATCCTTGCTGCTTTCCTTGCGGATGGCACGAGCTAACTCGGCAAATCCCTCAGCCTGAAACATCGGATCACCTCCTGAGAAGGTAACGTTGGCGAACGGATCGCTCATGATTTCCTTCAGCAGGTCTTCGGTTGATGTCATCGTACCATTGTTGATGTCCCACGACTGCGGATTATGGCATTCAGGACAATGATTGGGACAACCTGCACAATAGATAGAGGTCCTGAAACCAGGACCATCCACCATCGTGTCGTGGATTACGCTAAGAACGCTTATCATGATTTCTTCCCAGCTTATCCTTATCTTACTTTTGTGGAGTGTCGATATGAGTTACACGGTCGTGAAGCTCAGCCAACTTGCCACTGTTCCAGCGGTCGGTAGTACCTACGAGGTAACCGGTGATGCGCTGCAACTTGTCGATGTGATGACTTCCGCACTTAGGACAAACTTCCAGATTGGCCTCTGCATTCTCGTAGCCACAGTCCAGACAGCGGTTGCGGTTGTGGTTTACAGAACCGTATCCCATATTGTACTTATCCATCATGTCAACCACACTGGCAATGACAGAAGGGTTGTGGGTAGCATCGCCGTCAATCTCAACATAGAAGATGTGTCCACCACGAGTCAGATCGTGATAAGGAGCCTCCACCTGTGCCTTCTTCATGGCAGTACACTTGTAATATACAGGTACGTGGTTTGAGTTGGTATAGTAATCACGGTCAGTAACGCCAGGGATAATACCAAACTGCTTGCGGTCTTTCTTAGTGAACTTACCGCTCAAGCCCTCTGCTGGAGTAGCGAGGATGGAGTAGTTGTGGTGATACTGCTCGCTGTATTCGTCAGCATGTTCCTTCATGAAGGTAACAATCTTCAGACCCAATTCCTGTGCCTCTTCGCTCTCGCCGTGGTGATGACCGATGAGGGCAACCAGACATTCTGCGAGTCCGATGAAACCGATACCCAACGTTCCGTGATTGATTACGCTCTCGATGGTCTCCTCTGGCTTCAGGTTCTCGGCGCCTACCCAGAGATATTTCATCAGCAATGGGAACTGCTTAGCCATAGCGGTCTTCTGGAACTGGAAGCGCTCGTCGAGCTGCTTGGCTGTGATATCGAGGATATTGTCAAGCTTCTCGAAGAAAGTCTTGATTCTCAATTCCTTGTTCTCGATACCCATGCACTCGATGGCCAACTTTACGATATTAATCGTAGTGAAACTCAAGTTACCGCGTGCGATACTGGTCTTCTCTCCCCAACGGTCTTCGAATACACGTGTACGGCAACCCATAGTGGCGATTTCCCATTTGTAGCGCTCAGGATCGTCAGCACGCCACTTCTCGTTCTGATTGAATGTGGCATCGAGGTTGAGGAAGTTAGGGAAGAAACGGCGGGCAGTTACCTTGCAAGCCAACTGGTAGAGGTCGTAGTTGCGGTCCTCTGGCAAGAAGTTGACGCCACGTTTCTTTTTCCAGATCTGGATAGGGAAGATGGCAGTTTCGCCATTTCCTACGCCATCGTAAGTACTCTTCAGAATCTCGCGCATGATGCAACGGCCTTCTGCACTGGTATCTGTACCATAATTGATAGAAGAGAAAACCACCTGGTTACCGCCACGGGAGTGGATGGTGTTCATATTGTGGATGAAAGCCTCCATTGCCTGATGTACACGGTTTACGGTCTTGTTGATGGCGTGCTGCTCCAGGCGTGCTCTTCCCTGAAGATTGTCGAGTGGCTTCTCGATATAGTCATCGATAGGCGCCTCATAAAGATCCTTGAGATCTTCTCCAGAGAGCTTCTCCAAGTTTTTCACTTCCTCCTGGTAAGACATTCTTACGTATGGAGCCAGGTAGAAGTCGAAAGCAGGAATAGCCTGGCCACCGTGCATCTCGTTCTGACAGGTTTCCAGAGAGATGCAAGCCAGTACGGCTGCTGTCTCAATACGCTTGGCTGGACGGCTGGAACCATGGCCAGCTGTGAAACCATGCTTCAGGATGACGTCGAGCGGATGCTGTACGCAAGTCAGACTCTTGGTAGGATAATAATCTTTGTCGTGTATATGAATGTAGTTGTGCAGGACGGCGTCACGAACTTCCTCGCTGAGGAGGTAGTCGTCAACGAATGGTTTTGTAGTTTCAGAAGCAAATTTCATCATCATGCCGGCAGGAGTGTCGGCATTCATGTTGGCGTTTTCACGGGTGATGTCATTGTTCTTGGCATTCACGATGCTCATGAACACATCGCGTGTCTTTGCCTTGCGGGCAATGTTACGCTGGTTGCGGTATGCGATGTACTTCTGTGCCACGTCCTTGCGGGCACTCTTCATGAGCTCCATCTCGATGGCATCCTGGATGGCTTCTACGCTCATCTGGTTCTTGCCACGATAGCTTACATGATCAGTGATTTTCTCAATAAGAGTTTCATCTTCACCCTTGTCTGTGTGCAACATGGCTTTACGTATGGCAGCCATGATTTTCTGTTGATTGAAACCAACAATGCGTCCGTCACGCTTTACTACAGTTTGTATCATTTCTAGCTTTACTTTAAGATTGATATTTAATTAGCTTATTATTAACATTTTACGCAAAAAAGAGGCAGTATGAACCTCGATTTTGACATTGCAAAGATACAAAAGATATTTGAAAGTTTTCTCTTTTGGACAACTTTTCTTTGGTTAAAAAATATTAAGTAGCTGATAATCAGGCAATTAAAAAATCGTTTTGGAAAACTTTTGTGTTTTATTGTTTTCCAAAACGATTAATTGCTTATGCATCAAAGAGTTATGCGATTTTTGCCCCGAAATGTTAATTATTGCTTATCCGGATGCTTTAGTCGATAATCCCTTTATATATGGGCTTTCTGCACCTCACTTGCAGAAATCTGAGCTTATTTCTGATTCCTTTTATAGTCAAGCGCTGCACCTATTGCCGTGCAGAATTCTGAATACTTAGGTATGCGGAACCTGACATTGTAGAGTTTCTCCATGGCAGGGAATACTTCCCGGCACTGAGGCATGAGGGTCAGGTTTCCGATGAGTACGAAATCCTTGATTCCCGACTCTAAGGAGGAAAGGATTGTGGCAGAACCGATACATTGCAGTACCATCCAGATGAGGCCTTTGGCAATATCTTCGCGAGATGCGTTTGCCTTGGCGTTGCTGAACAGAGATGCCACGGCATTCATTGGCAGTCCTGGCAATGGTTTGGCACTGATATCGCCTATGAGCAGGTTGATCTTGGAAACATCACCATCTTTTGCCAGATGGGCTATCTGCTTCACGTCGTCGGTCTTGAGCATGATGCGGCTCAGTCCTGCTAAGGTGCCGCCTCCGATGCCGATACCTCCGATGTGGCGTATGTTGTCGCCTTCGCATTTCACGAGTGATGTACCCGTTCCCATGCTTACTACAATCATCCTGTCGAGCTTGCTTTCATATTTGGCACCAAGTCCGTCGGCTACGAATTCCTCGCTCTTGGAGGTAGGAAGTCCATAGATTGGCTCGTCTATATAAGCAGAGCCTACGCCGGTAAGCATCACATGTTCCACCTCAGAGAGGCTGATCTGGTTGTCGTGCAGGTATTTTCCGAATGCTCCATACAGAGATGTGATCGGGTCTGTAGCCTTGATACGGATGGGACTTACTACGATTCCGTCTTCGTCAATGCCCACAATCTTGGTGGTGGAGATACCTACGTCGATACCAATTACTATTTTTTTCATTTTAGAGATATATTGTTTTGAGTTTTTTAGAGTATACCCATCTTACAGAAAGTGATGAGCACACCATATCCGAGAATCATACTGATGAGACCGATGGTCAGACCAGCCTTCACCATATCGGTCTGTTGGATGAGTCCGGTAGAGTAGGCGATGGCATTCGGAGGGGTGGAAATAGGAAGCGACATGGCGCAGGAAGCAGCCACGGCTACACCTATAATAATAGTAGAGGTTCCACCGATGCTTTCGAGTGAATTGCCCATACCGGCACATACTACGGTCAGGATAGGAATCAGGAGGGCTGCAGTAGCGGTGTTAGAGATGAAGTTACTCAATGCAAAGCAGACGAGTCCTGAAACGATCATGATGACTATCGGGTTGAACGTGTCGAATGGAATACTCTTCACGGCATTCTCTGCTAATCCCGTACCATTCATGGCAAGACCCAAGGCAAAACCACCGGCTACCATCCAGATGACTGCCCAGTCGATTTCCTTCAGGTCGTCGGCTGTAAGCACACCGGTAAATGCAAATACGGCGATAGGCAACATGGCTACGGTATTGGCATTGATACCGAAATATTTCTTACCGAATACCCAGAGTACGATGGTCAGGATGAAGGTGGCTGCCACTACGATGGTACGCCAGTTGAACTGGATGTCTCCCTTGATCTGCAGTTCGATAGTCTTCTGTGAGAAAGGGAACATCTTGCGGATAATGAACCATGCCAATACCAGCATAACGAGTACCATCGGGCACATAATCATCATCCAGTCACCGAAACCGATGTCGAGATTGAGTCCGTCTGGTGCTGTAAGAACCTTGTATGCGAAAGCGTTAGGAGGTGTTCCGATAGGCGTTCCCATACCGCCGAGGTTGGCTCCGATAGGGATGGCCATGGTGAGTGCTATTCTTCCCTTTCCGTTGGCAGGAAGTGCCTTGAACACAGGAGTCAGGAAGGTAAGCATCATGGCTGCGGTGGCAGTATTGGAGATAAACATGGAGAAGATGCCGGTGATGAGCATGAAGCCCAATAGTACATTTTCTGATTTCTTGCCGAAAGGAGCGATGAGGGTCTTAGCCATCAGTACGTCGAGTCCACTCTTGGTGGCGGCGATGGCCATCACAAAACCACCGAGGAAGAGGATGATGGTAGGGTCGGCAAAGCAGGCCATAATACCCTGATACTCCAGGAGGTTGCCGTATTCGCCTTCTGAACCTTGCATGATATTGAAGGCCGAGTCGGATACACCGAACAGCAATACGAAGATGATGACTACTGATGTTGCCCAGGCAGGAATGGCTTCGGTGAGCCATAGCATGACCGCCATGACGAAGATGGCGATGACGCGTTGCTGAACGACTGTCAGCCCCTCGATGCCAAAGCTGTCGATGGGCAGATTCCAAACTAGTGCGGTGAGCAGGGCGGTGATGGCAAACATCAGAGCCTTCTTGCGATTGAAGTCGCTGCTCAAAACTTTTTTGACGGTTTCTTGCATTTTCTCTATGTTTTTTATGGATTTTGTTGGCAAATGTACGCAATATTTCCGACATAACAAAATATTAGATAGAAATATTCATCAAATACTGAGAAAAATTACAAAAAGTATCTTTATCTGAAAAAAAGTGATGCAAAAGGTTGGTCTTTTAAAAATAAAGTATTATATTTGCGAAATCTTATAGTGAAAGATTATCTAACATAAATATTTTATACCATGACTCAAGTTACATTTGTTTTGGTTTTCTTTGTAGTGGTCATGCTGCTGGCATTTTCGTTATACCACCACAAGAAGCACATAGAGTTTAAGATGTCGGACATAGAGAAGGCTGTCCGTAGTGCTTATCCTGAGGGTGTCACTTCTGTAAAGAAGGGAGACCTGGTAGTTGCTGTGAAGAAGTATTTCCATTGCAGTGCTAAGGATGCCCATTATATAATAGGTGTAGCTCGTAGGAAGAAGATCGTGGATATTGCTGCCGAGCAGGTATCATTGCATACGGAAAATTGCTCCTTAGAGGGCACAAAAATGCCATAGTCAGGGCGCAAAGTTGCCGTGCCTAAGCTATTTTTTTCCACTCATTATCCATCATTGTTTAATGATGCGTTTTATAGTGGTCTAACGATGCGCTTTATTAGGTGCTAACGATGCGCTTTATTAGGTGCTAATGATGCGCTTTATTAAGTGCTAATGATGCGCATCGTTAGGTCATGTAGATTTCTACAAGTTATGTTCTTGAAAATCAGTAAATTACAGATGAAGTGTGATGGCAAAATAAAGAATGAATCTTCTTTACATTAGCTTGGCTGAGATATTTGCCTGTTTGGAGCAGGCCGATAAAAAATGTATCGTTGCCATTGATGAGTTCCAGCAGATAGGCTATTATCCGGAGAAGAATATGGAGGTCATTTAAATACAAGGAGTTTGCTATCCGTTTGTTTGGTAAGTTTGATAAGAAGATTAAGGAGGAGGCTATAGAGTTGGTGTATCAGGCTTTTGGTGGCAATACCTATTATATGCAGAAGGTGATGCATGAGGCTTTCAACCAAACAGCGCCACAGGCTGAGGCTGATTGTGAGATGATAAAGAGCATCATCCATGCTTTGGTATTGGATAATGACCATAAGTTTAGCGAGATACTTTCCCGTCTCACTCTTCCGCAGAAGGAACTTCTGTATGCTGTTGCTAAGGAGGGAATGGCTAGTCAGATTACCTCTTCTGGCTTTGTGAAGAAGCATAGTCTCCGCTCGGCAAGTAGTGTGCAGAGTGCTGTTAAGAAACTGCTGGAATATCATCTGATTTCTACTTCTCAGAGTACGTATTATATTGATGATCAGCTTATGAACTTATGGTTGAAGGAATAAATTGAATGTTTTTGAAGTGAAATCGAGATAGGACAATAGAGCCTTTTGGTATTTTTGATACTGAAAGGCTTTTTTGTATCTTAAAATGAAGAAAGTCGCTCTTTTCTTTGGCATTTCTAATTCTTTTCGTTAATTTTGTAGCGTTAATTTAAAAGAAAGGAATAAGATGGAAACGATTAATATTCAGTTTCAGGTACCTTCTACTGGTCAATATACGCTTGACGAATTTGTCGCTAAGCTCAAAGACTATGCTGAAAAATTAGCCAGTTCTATCTCCAAATCAGAAAATATTTACCAGGAAAGATATATGAGCCAAGCCGAGCAGGAAGCCTATGTGGCAGAAAGCCTCAACCGTGCTCTTGATGAAATGGAAGCTCATAAGAAGAATGGGACTAAGCCGATGAGTTTTGATGATTTTATGGCTAAACTTGATGAGGAGGATTAGTTATGGAAGTTGAAATACGTGTTGGGAGTGAGTTCTTAATACAGTTTAAGCGTCTTTCTAAAAAATATCGTTCTTTAAAAAGCGATATTAAAGATTTGAAAGACTCTCTTGTAATTAATCCTTTTCAAGGTACTAGTCTTGGCAAAGGTGTCAGAAAGGTAAGAATGGCAATAGCTAGTAAGGGTAAAGGTAAGAGTGGTGGTGCAAGGGTCATCACTTATAATCTTTACCAGAAAGGAGATACCATTATCATTGATTTATTGACAATTTATGATAAAGGAGAAATCTCTAATATCTCTGATGAGTTTATCGGTTTTTTGCTTGATAAACGTGAAAATGGATAATATGCAGAATTTGTAGATTGTGTGATAGTGGAACTTCTTTGGTGTGTCTGGTAAAGATTTCCAGGAAATCAAGTCGGCGATAGCTGGTTTGCAGAAAGGCGAGTTGATTATCAAGGATCATACGATGGCTGCCCTTGGTTTGGGCGGTAAACCATATAAGAAAATAAAGGTGACGCATCTCATTTGATGCGCCACCTTTTTAAATGATTGTAGAAGAATAAAAACTCTTCTAAGATATTTTGTAATGTATTTTATATCACACTTTTATGAGGGACTTTTACTTTGTATTGCAAATAGTGATGCTGAGCGATATGGCTGCCAAGACTGCTCCTACTGCACATACACCCATCCAGCCTTCATGTGTCCAGGCTAATCCGGCACAATATGTGCCAAAGGAGCCACCAATAAAATAGGTGGTCATGAAAATGGTGTTGGCTCTGTTTGATGCTTCAGGCATTTCCTGAATGCAACCACTCTGATTACTTAGTTGCAGACATTGTAAACCGATGTCAACCAGAATAATAGCCACAATAAGTCCCATATAGGTGTCGCCAAAGAGATAAGCTGTGGTCCATGCTACAAGTTGCAGGCAGGCACCATAAAGGCTTAACTTTCTAATGCCCCATTGGTTCACAAGTTTACCCAATCCGCTTGCTGCTAATGCTCCAGCTATACCGCACATACCTAAGGTGCCCACCATCTCGCTACCCGAAAAGAATGGGGCTTGAGCCAAGCGAAAGGCGAGACAAGACCAGATGGCCATCATACTACCAAAACTGAAAGCTGCACGGATGGCATAGAGACGTATGCGGGCATTGCTGGCTACAATGTGAAAGACGCTTTTCATCAGTCCCCTATATGTTCCTACATAGTTGCTGTCTATCTGCGGCATAATCTTGAGCGTTAGAATCAGGCAGACTATCATGATGAGGGCTGCTATGATAAACATCTCGCGCCAGCCCAACCATTCGCCCACGTAACCGCTGACCACTCTGGAGGCAAGAATGCCCGTAAGCAGTCCCGACAGGACAATGCCCATGTTTCTGCCTTTATTTTTCTTTTCGGAATATTGTCCTGCTATAGGAATGAAGAATTGTGGAATGACTGAGCAGGCTCCCAGCAGGAGAGAGGCACCCCAAACAATCCATACCCTTTGGGAAAAAGCTATGAAAACGGCCATGACGGCTGCTACGGACATATTGATGACGATGATGCGGCGACGCGAGTAGAGGTCACCCATAGGAATCAGGAAACATAAGCCCAGCGCATAGCCTATCTGTGTGACAACGGTTATGAGATTAGCCTCATGTTGACTCACGCCCATGTCATGGCGAATCATCTCTAAGAGCGGTTGATTATAGTAGCAGTTTGCTACTGTGAGGCCCGCTATAACAGCCATCGTCAGCAACAAACTGCGCTCTATTCCTTTGTTTTCTTTCAATTGTTTCATTCTGCTAATCAATCTTTATAATCCACTTTGATGACAAGTACTCTGATGTCTTGATTGTCGGTATCATTGGCTACTTTGGCGATGTGCCAGTCACGAGGGAAAAAGATGAAGAATTCATCTGGAGTACTGTCGTAGAACTTGGTACGGCACTTCTTGTAGTCGTAATGAATGACATCAGGACGGTACTTGCAGTTGGGCGTACTGGTATAGTGGTCGATGATGCCGAAACGCTCTACGCCCTTGACGACATACTGGAAATCAATGTGATGGTTGTGGCTTTCAGAACCGCGCTTTTCCAACGGATCATTTTTGCTGTCCTCTACGCTGATGGTGAGTGATGAACCAGGAATCTTGTGCTTGCCGCCAGGAATACTGAGCAAATCGGTCTTGGCAAGGTAGTCGAAGAGAGCTTTCCACTGCTCTGGATTCTTCTGATACTGAAGATAGAAATCCACGAGATTGACGCTGTGATGAGGGCGGGCTTTGGTAAAGCCATTTTGCCAGGCACCTGACGCAGCCCATGCCTCTGCCTCCTTGATGAGTTGAGGGTTGTTGCCGTAATATTGGGTATAATAACCTTTTGCATTCTTGCTGCATGAAGACTGGGGCTTACAGCAGGCTTTCTTGTTTTCCTGTGCTACCATTGCCAATGAAGAAGAGAGCAATAGAGCAATTCCAAAAATGATTTTTTTCATTGTCGTTTTGTTGATTATGTTGATTTGTCTTAATCGTTGCAAAGGTACATCAAAATCATGAGATGACCAAGCAAAAATTGCAAAAAAAAATGTGCTTATTCCCAATAGGGGAGATAAGCACATTTTCTATAGGTTTACAGGTTCTTTCTGTTCATTTTCTAAAGAATCAGTTGCAAGACTTACTTCTGAAGAGGAATCTTCTTGACACGACGCTCGTGGCGGCCACCTTCAAAGGAAGCAGAGAAGAACTCGTCCATGATAGCCTCTGCAGTCTTGTTGTCGATGAAACGGCCTGGAAGTACCAAGACATTCGCATCATTATGCTGACGGATGAGATGAGCAATCTCCTTGTTCCATGCCAAACCAGCACGTACACCCTGATGCTTGTTCAAGGTCATTGAGATACCCTCGCCACTACCGCAAATACCGATACCAGGATAAACCTCGCCGCTCTCGATACCCTCACCAAGTGCATGACCGAAGTCTGGGTAGTCAACGCTTTCGTCGCTATATGTACCATAATCCTTTACAGGATAACCTTTCTTCTCCAAATACTGCAATACAAATTGTTTCATTGGGAAACCTGCGTGATCGCATGCAACTCCTACTGTCTTTACTTCCATAATCGTTAAAATTTAAAGGTTAGAACTTATTTATATGAAAAAAAAGGAGTCAGGTGAAGGAGAAAAAGGGTAGTCTGAAACCCTCCAACTCCTTCACTTCTTACTCCTTTTTGTATTCTTTATGCCTCAGCCAAGAATGCCTTTACCTGCTTGTAAACATTCTCGCCTGTGTAACCGAGTTTCTCATCGAGTACCTTGTAAGGAGCAGAGAAACCGAAGCTCTCCATACCCCAAACCTTACCGTTGGCGCCTACGAGACCCTCGAGAGTTACAGGAAGACCGGCAGTCATACCGAAGATCTTAGCGTTCTTTGGCAATACGCTCTCCTGATACTCCTTGCTCTGACCACGGAACAAGCCCTCTGATGGAGCACTTACCACGCGAACCTTGATGCCGTCGGCACGCAAAGCCTCGCAACCAGCCTCCAATGTAGAAACCTCAGAACCGCTTGCTACGAGGATAACGTCTGGATTCTCATCGCTGCCTGCTACGATGTAAGCACCCTTAGCAGCCTGCTCGTAATCTGTTCCCTCTGGCAACTTGGCAATACCCTGACGAGAGAAGATGAGCGCTGTAGGAGTCTCAACATTCTCCATAGCGAGCTTCCAGCAAACGGTAGTCTCGTCAGCATCAGCAGGACGGAATACGCGAACGCTATCCTTGCCAGCGTGGTTCTTCAACTTCTCCATCAAGCGGATCTGTGCCTCCTGCTCAACTGGCTCGTGAGTAGGTCCGTCCTCACCAACGCGGAATGCATCGTGAGTCCAGATAAACTTAACAGGAACCTGCATCAGGGCAGCGATACGAACAGCTGGCTTCATATAATCAGAGAATACGAAGAATGTACCCATTGCTGCAACCACACCACCGTGGAGCATCATACCGATACACATATCAGCCATAGTCAACTCTGCAACACCAGCCTGGAAGAATGCACCAGAGAAGTCACCGCGAACGATGCTCTTGGTCTTCTTCAAGAAACCGTCTGTCTTATCAGAGTTAGAAAGGTCAGCAGAAGCACAGATCATGTTAGGAACCTGCTCTGCCAAAACACCGAGACAAGCAGCAGAAGCTGCACGAGTAGCTGAACCAGCCTTCTGCTCAACCTTGCTCCAGTCTACCTTAGGAGCCTTGCCGCTGAACCACTCATCCATCTGGGCAGCCTTCTCTGGGTTAGCCTTGCGCCACTCAGCCTCTGCAGCCTTGCGCTCAGCTACGATCTTCTTCAACTCCTCAGCACGCTTAGCGTAGATCTCCTTTACATCGTCGAAGATAACGAATGCATTCTCAGGATCACCACCGAGGTGCTTGATTGTATTGACGTAAGCGTCGCCACCGAGAGGAGCACCGTGAGTATTGATGCAAGCCTCGTAGCTTGTGCCGTCTGCGCGGAGAGCACCCTTACCCATTACGGTCTTACCGATGATGAGGGTAGGGCGATCCTGCTCCTTCTGAGCAGCATCGAGCGCCTCACGAATCTGAGCCACGTCGTTACCGTTGATCTTGATGACATTCCAGCCCCAAGCCTTGTACTTCATCTCAGTATCCTCGTTCATTACAACGCCACACTCTGTAGAGAGCTGGATGTCGTTAGAATCGTAGAACATGATGAGGTTGTTCAGACCGAGGTTACCGGCGATACGACCAACACCCTGAGAAATCTCTTCCTCTACAGCACCATCAGAGATGTATGCGTAGATCTTGTGCTGCATCATGGTTGAACCCAGACGAGCCTCGAGGAACTTCTCTGCAACAGCTGCACCAGCTGCGAGTGCGTGACCCTGACCGAGAGGACCAGATGAGTTCTCGATACCACGCTGAAGGTCGAGCTCTGGGTGACCAGGAGTTACAGAACCCCACTGGCGGAACTGCTTGAGGTCTTCCATTGAGAAGAAACCACGCAAAGCCAAACCTGCATAGAGCATTGGACTCATGTGACCTGGGTCAAGGAAGAAACGGTCACGACCAGTCCATGTTGGATCTGCTGGATCATATACCAAGTACTCTGAGAAGAGCACGTTGATGAAGTCAGAACCACCCATAGCACCACCTGGGTGACCTGAGTTTGCCTTTTCTACCATTGAAGCAGCCAAGATACGGATATTATCTGCTGCATGATTCATTACTTTAATGTCGTTCATAATAGAATTATAATTTTTATGTGTTAAAACTTTGCTGAAACGATAGGTTCCAGAGCCTTTTAATGTAAAAACAGGCTCTGGCCTTTTTATACCCTACAAAAATACTATTTTATTTTTAAAACAACAATAGATTTTGCAGGAATCTTTACTTTTAGGGCGTTTTTCTTCAATTTCGCGTCCTTAAATGTGGTTGGCTTCACTACTTCTGGATGTTCGAAGTCATTGAAGTCGCTTACTTTCTTGCAAGTGAGAATTTTACCTGCCACGGTTTTTGCCTGTACTCCGTCGAGGGCAAATTCTATCTCCTGAGCCTTGTCCAGGCTTACGTTGGCAAGTGAAACGACGATGGTTCCGTCTGCCTTCTTGGCTGCTGAAGTGGAAACTACAGGAATCTTGCGACCATTTTTGGCATGGCTGTCGCCACGAACGTCCATAGAATCACATTTCACATCCATCGGAAGGTAGGTTGCTTCCTGGAAATCCTTATACATATTGAATACGTGGTAGGTCGGAGTGAGTACCATGTGACCTGTACCCTTCGTATCTGTCAGGATCATTGATTGGAGAACGTTGACTACCTGGGCGATATTGGTCATGCGGATTCGGTCGCAATGACGATGGAAAACATTCAGTGAGAGCGCTGCTACAAAGGCATCGCGCATACTGTTCTGCTGATAGAGATGGCCCTTGATTGTGCCCGGTTCCTCATCCCACCAGGTTCCCCACTCATCGACCAGAAGACCAATCTGCTTCTTTGGGTCAGCCTTGTCCATGATGGCTTCGTGCTTTTTGATGACATCCTCGATGCCAAGACACTTGCCCATGGTCCAATAGAAATCATCGTTATTGAATTTGGTAGCAGAGCCTTTGCTGCCACTCCAACCTGTGACGGTATAATAATGAAGTGAGATTCCGTTGGCACGATGACCAACACGGTCCATCAAGACTTTGGTCCAGTTGTAATCGTAGTCGCTGGCACCTGATGCAATCTTGTAGAGTTCGTTGCCATCATAGTTGCGGCAATATACAGAGTAGCGGCGGAAGAGGTCTGAGTAGTACTCTGGGCGCATGTTTCCACCGCATCCCCAACTCTCGTTGCCCACTCCGAGGTATTTTACTTTCCAGGCTTTATCGCGACCGTTCTGACGGCGGAGTTTTGCCATTGGAGTATCACCATCGCTGGTCATGTATTCTACCCACTTTGCTAATTCCTCGACCGTACCCGAACCAACGTTTCCGCTGATATAAGGTTCGCAGCCGATCATCTCGCAGAGATTCAGAAACTCGTGTGTACCGAAAGAATTGTCCTCGATGGTTCCACCCCAGTTGTTGTTTTGCATCTTAGGGCGTTTCTCACGTGGACCGATACCATCCATCCAGTGATATTCATCAGCGAAGCATCCTCCTGGCCATCTCAATACAGGAACCTTCAGGTCCTTCAAGGCTTGGAGTACGTCGTTACGATAACCCTGAGTGTTGGGAATCTTAGAATCAGGACCCACCCAAAGTCCACCATAGATACAGCTACCGAGATGCTCGGCAAACTGACCGTAGATTTCCTTGTAAATCTTCTGTGTGCCCTGATTGGCATGTATCGTACCTGTCACATCCTGAGCCTGGGCAGAGAACGCAACGGCTGTTGATAATAACGTGGTTGCAATAAGTCTGTTCCTCATCGTTTTTTTGTTTAAATTTTTTAGGTTTCCATATATGATATTATCACCTATATATAATAAGGTATATTTCCTTATCTTATTAAAAAGAATCTCATCTTGCGATAAGATGCTTTTAAAAAAATACGTTTGTGAGGGAAAAATCCCCCACAAACTCATTTTATTTCTTATTGGCTACAGCTGCCTGTTCGATGGCAAGACCTGCCTTATAGGTCTCAATATATGCATCGAAACCAGCTACGTCTTCTGCTGTAGGTGCAATTTCTACACCAGTATTTCCTGCGAATACCTTCTTGTCGAGGTAGTCTGCAAGGCTCAATTTCTCCTCATTATTAACCAGGTAACCTGCGAGCAGGGCGATACCCCATGCACCACCTTCACCGGCTGTCTCCATTACAGAGATAGGGGAGTTGATAGCTGCTGCGAGGATGCGCTGACCTACACCCTTAGTCTTGAACAAACCGCCGTGACCTGTGATGCGATCTACCTGTACCTTCTCATCCTTGAACAATACGTCGTTACCAATCTTCAATACTGCTACAGAAGCGTAAAGGTTGGCACGCATGAAGTTGGCAAGGTTGAATTTGTCGTTGGCAGAGCGAACGAACATAGGGCGACCTTCTGCCAAGCCTGTTACAGGCTCGCCTGAGATATAGTTGTATGCAATCAGGCCTCCACAATCAGCATCGCCCTCGAGAGCGTGGTTGTAGAGTTTGCCGAATACCTCGTTCATATCTACCGGAACACCGAGCAACTCCTGGTACTGCTTGAACAGTCCTACCCATGCATTGAGGTCGGAAGTACAGTTGTTGCAGTGAACCATGGCTACAGGACTACCGTCAGGTGTTGTCACCATGTCGATGACCTCGTATGGTTGGCTCAATGCTTTCTCCAATACAATCATAGAGAAAGAAGATGTACCAGCACTGACATTACCTGTGCGCTGACGAACAGCATTGGTAGCTACCATACCTGTACCAGCATCACCCTCTGGAGGACAGAGAGGAGTACCAGCCTTCAAAGTGCCAGATGGATCGAGCTTCTTTGCACCTTCTTCTGTAAGAACACCTGCGTCTTCGCCTGCATTCAATACCTCTGGGAGGATGTCGAGAATCTTCCAGCCCAAGTTCTTTGGCTCGATGAGCTTATCGAACTTAGCCACCATCTCTGCATCGTAGTTGTTGGTGTTGGAATCGATAGGGAGCATACCTGATGCATCGCCTACGCCAAGAACCTTCTTGCCTGTCAACTGCCAGTGGATATAACCAGCGAGAGTGGTCAGGAAGTCAATCTTATCGATGTGCTCCTCACCATTCAGGATAGCCTGATATACGTGAGAGATGCTCCAACGCAATGGGATGTTGAAGTGGAAGAGCTCTGAAAGCTCGGCTGCAGCCTTGGCGGTGTTGGTATTGCGCCAGGTACGGAAAGGAACGAGGATATTCTCATCCTTGCCGAAAGCCATGTAGCCGTGCATCATCGCAGAGATACCGATGGCAGCCAACTGCTCGATTTCGCAGTCGTACTCATCCTTTACGTTCTTGCGGAGGTCAGCATAGCAATCCTGCAAGCCTTTCCAGATCGTATCGATGCTGTAAGTCCAGAGACCATCAACCAACTGGTTTTCCCACTCAAAGCTACCCTGTGCGATAGGGTTGTTGTCGGTGTCGATCAAGACAGCCTTGATTCTGGTAGAGCCAAACTCGATACCGAGAATGGCCTTACCTGATTCTATAATAGTTTTTGCGCTCATTATTGTTTCTTTCTTTAATGTAAGGAACAAAGAGAAAAGCAATGGAATTCTTCACTCTTCGTTCTTCACTCTTCACTTAAATTATCTCAACGCCTTGTTGAGCATGTAGTAAATCTCGTTGTTGCGGAGCTGCTGCTTGAAGCTGCTGATAGTTGTGTTCTTGTCGATGTTGACGAACTCAATACCGAGAATCTCGCAGAAGTCTTCCCAGTACTCAGCAGTGATATCGTAAGAGAATGCACTGTGGTGAGTACCACCAGCGAGGATCCAAGCACCTGCACCAATCTCGAAGGTTGGCTGTGGAACCCAGAGAGCTGAAGCTACAGGGAGCTTAGGCATTGCCTTTGGCTCGATGCACTCTACCTCACTTGCGATGAGACGGAAACGGTTGCCGAGGTCAACTACAGTTGCCTTAACACCCTTACCTGTCTTAGATGTGAATACGAGGCGAGCTGTCTGCTGCTTGCGGATACCGATGCCGAGGAAGTGAACCTCGAGCTTTGGCTTGTCTGTTGCAATCAATGGGCATACCTCGAGCATGTGGCTCTGGAGGCTAGATGTGCGGTCGGCAGCGAAGTTGAGTGTGTAGTCCTCGAGGAATGAGCAACCCTTCTCCAAGCCCTGGTTCATTACCCAGAGTGTGCGGTAGAGGCAAGCTGTCTTCCAGTCACCCTCTGCACCGAAACCATAACCCTCTGCCATCAGGCGCTGTGAAGCCAAACCTGGAATCTGGTCGAAACCGCAGAAGTTAGGATCGTTTACATCTGCATCGCCGAGGTCATCGAAGTTGGTGGTGAATGCTACTGCGTTCTCATCCTTCAATACGCGACGGAGAGCGATTTCTGCCTTAGCAGCGTTCTTCACCTTCTCCCAGTAAACTTCCTCGCCAGACTCATCGATCTTGATAGTATATTCCTTCTTGTACTCCTCAACGAGAGCATCAGCCTCAGCATCAGTAACCTTCTTGTAGTACTCCATGAGTGAAGATACAGGGTAGTAATCTACGTGGTAACCCATGCGCTGCTCGAACTCTACGCGGTCGCCATCTGTTACGGCTACGTTGTTCATATTCATACCGAACATCAAGCAGCGTACGTTGTGAGCATCAGCAACACCTGCTGCTACACGAGCCCATGTAGCAATCTGCTTCTGAGCCTCTTCGCTCTTCCAGTAACCTACTACTACCTTTCTTGGAATGCGCATACGAGTGCAGATATGGCCGAACTCGATATCGCCGTGAGCAGACTGGTTGAGGTTCATGAAGTCCATATCGATAGAATCCCAAGGGAGTTCTGCGTTATATTGTGTATGGAAGTGGAGGAGTGGCTTCTCGAGAGCCTGCAAGCCCTTGATCCACATCTTGGCAGGAGAGAAGGTGTGCATCCATGTGATGATACCTACACACTTGTTGTCGTTGTTGGCAGCCTTCATCACAGCCTCTACCTCTGCAGAAGAGTTAGCTGTGCCTTTGTAAACTACCTTGATTGGGATGATGCCACTGTTGTTGAGACCATCTACCATGTCCTTTGAGTGACCATCTACTATCTTAACTGTCTCACCTCCGTAAAGAAGTTGTGCACCAGTTACAAACCAAACCTCTAAATTTTCAAATGCTTTAATCATGATTGTTGTTGTTATATTGTTAGTTTATTATTATCTCTTCTTTCTTCGGAATTACTTTTTCTTTTTCTGACCGTAGTAGGCGTTAGGACCATGCTTGCGGCTGAAGTGCTTTTCTACGAGCAGCGGATTCATGGTTGTATTTGGGTTCACGCTGAAAGAGATGAACGCCATCTTGGCTACCTGCTCTGCTACTACTGCGTGGTAAACAGCTTCGTCTGCATCTTTACCCCATGTGAATGGACCGTGGTTCTTCACCAGTACACCAGGAGTATGAACCGGGTTGATATTGTCCTTCTTGAAACGGTCAACGATTACTACGCCTGTATTATGCTCATACTCAGCCATCATGTCTTCGGTCATGGCCTCAGTGCAAGGGATGCAGTCGTGGAAATAGTCTGCATGTGTAGTACCGATATTTGGAATATCCATGCCAGCCTGAGCCCAAGCTGTAGCATAAGTTGAATGTGTATGTACCACACCGCCTAACTCTGGGAAAGCACGGTAGAGAACCAAATGGGTAGGGGTATCAGATGAAGGATTCAGATCGCCTTCTACTACTTTGCCTGTTTCCAAGTCAACTACCACCATGTCGCTGGCTTTCATATTGTCATAACTTACACCTGATGGCTTGATGACAACCAGACCCTTCTCACGGTCGATTCCGCTCACATTTCCCCATGTAAAGAGCACGAGGTTGTGTTTTACAAGGTCAAGATTAGCCTTGAACACTTTTTCTTTCAATTCTTCTAACATAATATATTTCGTTAAAGTTATTTGTTTATTTGCTTCTATATCTGGAGTTCCTTCTGCAGGAACCATCCATCATCTTTCTTTCTGATGAAATCCTATAATAGGATGATTCCTGCAAGGAATTATTTATTTTCTATTTCAAGTTGAACGATGGGTCTTCCTCGTATGCTTTCTTGTTGAAGCGGTAGAGGGCGGCGCCTCGTTTCGAAGTAACCTTGTCGATGAGTTCTGTCTTCTCGATAAAGTCAATATCCTTCACGCGCTTGCGGAAGTTGCGCTTGTCAATCTCTTCTCCCATCACAGCCTCGAACACGTGCTGAAGCTGAGTCAGCGTAAAGAGGTCGGGGAGGAGCTTGAAGCTCAGTGGCTCATGATTGATGCGACGGCGGATCTGACAGATGGCGTCGTGAATCATGGTGCGGTGGTCGGAATAGAGTTCTGGAAGTTCGTTCAGACTTACCCATTCCAGACCATGTTCGATGCGGAGACTATCATCGTAATCTACCACATTGATGAGGGCGCAATAGGCGATGGAGATAACTCGCTCACCTGGGTCTCGGTCGATTCGGCCGAATGCACCCACTTGTCTTATATAGAGGTTCTTCATTCCAGTAAGATTCAGGATGACTCTGTTTGCAGCGTCCTCTAGATTTTCGTTGGCTCCAACGAAACCACCATAGAGTGACCATTCGCCGCGTCCCGGGTCCATCTTTCGTTTGCCTATCAGGACTTGAAGGTTGTTGCCGTTAAATCCGAAGATAATGCAATCCACGGAAACCAGAACCTTGGGGTGTTCGTTATAAAACTGCGTCATGGTCGTGTTGATTTTTAATGTTAAGATTCAATGAATTTGATTGATAGTTTTGTTTACTTCAGTTTATGGCTGCGCTTCTGAATGCTCTTCTGACTGAGTTTCTAAAAGGAAGCCTTGTCGCCAAAGAGTTTCTTGTGGGAAGTTGGGAGTCAGAAGGAGAAGAAAGGAACCTGCTAACTGTTACACACTAAAGGAAAATTCCATCCTTTCAGCTTCTAACTCCTAACCTTTTCTATATTTTACCAGAAGTAAGCGTAGAATGCAGCGCAGAGGCCAATTACTACGATTGTACCAATGATATCGAACGCACCCCAGCTCTCACGGATAGACTTCTTGAAGTCGGATGTGAAGGTGATTGCCTCTACCTGTTCCTTGCTTGGGGCTGGAGTGAAGCAGCTCACTACTACCATGAAGATGATGAGGAAGACGAGCAGCCAGCACTCGAATACGAGCCAGTTGGTCTGCCAGAACCATGCGGTATAATCCCAGAACGCACCATCCATTGTTGCCTTACCTGTATCGGTGATTACATTGGTGACAAGACGTATCATACCAATTGCGAAACCGGTAATCATGGTGTATTCGCCTGCCTTTGGAGTAATCTTCTTGAAGAAAATACCCATCGCAAATACTGCTACCATGGCTGGAGCCAGGAGTGACTGGATACCCTGGAGGTAGTTATATAAGGTGTCCATCTTCATCATGATAGGCAACCATGCAAAACCGAGAACTACAACTACTACGGTAGCGATACGGCCAACGAGTACGTAGTGAGCCTCAGACATTCCCTTCTTCAATGGCTTGTAGAAGTCCTCGGTGAAGAGGGTTGCACAGCTGTTGAAGAATGCTGCCAATGAAGCAACGAGTGCGCAGATGAAACCGATGGTTACGATTCCCTTGATACCTGCAGGAAGCACGGTCTTTACCATGATGGCGAAGGCTGCATCAGTCTCGTTCATCTGGATTGCGCCCTTCTGAGCCAAGGCTGCTGCAATCATACCTGGAATGAGGAACATGAAGCAAGGGAGAACCTTGAAGAAACCGGCTGCGATAGTACCGCGGCGGGCACGCTTCATTACCTCTACGTTGCTTTCGCCAGGAACCTGACCGAGTACACGCTGAACGATATGCTGGTCAGTACACCAGTACCAGAAACCAATGATGGTAGCACCGATGAATACTACGAAACCTGGATATTCCTGATACATTGAGTCACCTGCCTCCCAGTGGAACATATGGGTTGTACCATATCCGTTGTTCAACTTGCCGCAGTAGTCCATCATGTCTGCCCAACCTGCAGAGACGCTTCCACCGCCAAGGGTAGAGAGACCGAGGAAGAGCACGAGGAATGAACCGATGACGAGGATAGGAGTCTGGATGGTTGACAGAGTCATCACACCCTTCATACCGCCGAATACGGTGAAGATGGTGGTGAGGATGATCAAACCGATAGCACCTACCCAGAAATTCAAGCCCCAGAGATACTCGAAGAAAATACCACCTGTAAGTGCGGTAACGCTCACCTTGGTGAGAATGTAAGCAACGAGTGTGATGATAGAGAGCCATGAACCTGTACGCTGAGTATAGCGGAACTTCAGGAAGTCAGGCATGGTGATGATCTTACCCATCTTGTTGATGAGCAACTGATAGAATGGTACGAACAACCAACCGAGGATGAGGATCATCCAACCCTGCATCTCCCAGTGAGCCATACCTACACCGCTCTTGGCGCCAGTACCAGCAAGACCCACGAGGTGCTCTGAACCGATGTTGGCTGCGAAGATAGCCATACCGATAACATACCATGGCTCGCCCTTACCGAAGAGGTAAGCAGAAGAGTCTTCGCCCTTCTGAGCCTTTCTGTCTTTCACAATCGCATGCCATACTGCCCAAATAACGCCAACTACACCAATGGCGAGTACTGTCCAATCCAGCCATACGAATTCTGTTGAATTCCAATTCATAATTTTACTATAAGATTGTTGTGTTTATTATTAATAGTTTTATCTTTTCCCCTTTATAGAGTTTTCTTCTCTTTGTTGAGTTTTCAAAGCCTTTCCTTAAATGAATAAGGAAAAGGCTTTGATAAGAGGAGTCTTATTTCTTTACGCTAAATTTATAAGCAAGGTGAGAGTAGTATTTCTCGCCTGGTTTTAAGGTTGCGTCAGTCCAATCCTTCACTCCCTGTGAAATCTTGGTAGGAGAGTCTGGATATTTCTGGCTCTCGAAGCATACACTTACATGCTTAGGATACTTGATGCCATGCTTGCAAGAGATGCCTGTGCCCTGGAAGTTACCGGTATAGACTTGAATACCTGGTTCATTGGTGAATACTTCAAGCAGGATTCCACTCTTAGGAGAGTAGAGGCTGGCGCAAACAGTCTTGTCATCGCCCTTGCCATTCTTGTATGTGTTCAGGCACCAGTTGTGGTCATAACCTGTAGCATTCTTAATCTGCTCAAAGTTGTAATCCACCTTCTTGCCAATTTCTGTAGGAGTGCGGAAGTCCATAGGAGTACCTGTTACATCCTTGATTTCTCCTGTAGGAATATAGAGTTTGTCTGAAGGAGTGAACTTGTCGGCATTCACATACAGAATCTGGTCGAAACCTTCCTTGGAAGGATCGCCGTTGAGATTGAAGTAGGAATGGTTGGTCATATTGATGACAGTCTCCTTATCTGTTGTTGCTCCAAATACGATATCAAGGGTGTTGTCGCTCTTGACAGTATAGGTGGCTGTTGCTGTTACATTACCAGGGAAACCATTCTCGCCATCCTTAGCATGGATAGTGAATGTAACGGATGAATCGTTTTTGGCTGTTACGTCGTAAACCTGGTTCAACCAGCCTGTGGCACCGCCACCATGCAGACAGTTGCCATTGTCGTTTGCCTTCAACTGATAGGTCTGACCATTCAACTGTAATTTGGAGTCCTTGATGCGGTTGGCATAACGACCTACAGAAGAACCATAGTCTGATGGTGAGTTGAGGGTGTCGGCATACTGGTGAATATTGTCATAACCCAATACAACGTCTGTTGGCTTACCATCCTTGTTTGGCACAGAAATGGAAACTATGCGTCCACCATAATTGGTAAGACAAACTTCCATACCCTGATTGTTCTTGAGGGTAATCAACTCCGTTTTCTTGCCGAGGACAGTTGAGTCGAAATCAGCAGGATTTAAACCAGACTGTGTGAGGTTTGAATTCTCACATGCAGAAAGCATGACTGTTACTAAGCCAGCTCCCAAAATTAGATTTTTGATATCTTTCATTTTTTAGGTTGATTATTAGAAACTTTATTATTTGGGTGTAAAATTAATACTTTATCTCGAAAGTACAATACTTTTTCCTCATTATTTTTGTTCTAAAGTGTGTTTTTAACACTATTTGTATTATCGTGGGCGGTAACAGGGATAAAATAGCTTAAAATAGTCTGTTTGTGTGTGACATGATGGAAATAAGAAAAGCCCACGAAAAACTAACCTTTTATTAGTTTTCGTGGACTTGTTTTTCTGATACATTATATATTATACTTGATATAGCATATCATGTGTATTAGTTATATAATATATTATAATGTATATTAGCAAACCTTGTGAGAACCCTCAGAGATAACTACAGGATAAATCTCTGGAGCATGACCATACTTAGCTGTGAACTTAGCGGTAACATCTTCTACGAACTTGTCATAGATGTCATCCTTTACCAAGTTGATGGTGCAGCCACCGAAGCCGCCACCCATGATACGGCTACCAGTAACACCATTCTCCTTAGCTAAGTCGTTCAAGAAGTCGAGCTCCTCGCAACTTACCTCATATTCCTTGCTCAAACCATAGTGAGTCTCATACATCTTCTGACCTACAGTCTCGTAGTCACCCTTTTCGAGCGCATCGCAGACTGCCAATACACGGTCTTTCTCGCCCAATACAAAGTGAGCGCGGCTGTAATCCTCTTCGCCAACTTCTGCACGAACCTCTTCCAACTGCTCCCATGTGCAATCACGGAGGGTTTCGAACTTAGCCTCTGGATGTTTAGCGGCGATGTGTTTAACCACATTCTCACAAGAGTTGCGACGGTCGTTGTATGGAGAACCAGCCAACTCATGCTTTACCTTAGAGTTTACCAAGCAGAGCTTGTAGCCCTGAGGGTTGAATGGGAAGTACTCAAACTCACGGCTGTTGCAATCGAGGCGCATCAATTTACCTTCCTTGCCGAATACAGAAGCAAACTGGTCCATGATACCGCAGTTTACGCCGATATACTTGTGCTCAGTAGCCTGACCGGCCAATACGAGATCCCACTTAGAAACCTTGTTGTCACCGAAGAGATCATTCAAAGCAAAAGCGAAGCAGCTCTCAAGAGCAGCAGAAGAAGACATACCAGCACCGAGAGGTACATCACCATAGAATGCTGCATTGAAACCTTTAACTTCAACACCCAATGCCTTCATTTCCTGGCAGATACCATAGATGTAGCGTGCCCAAGAAGCACGAGGACCTTCAGGATCATTCACCTTGAATTCTACACGGTCTTTCAAGTCGATAGAGTAGAGCATTACTGTATCTGTGCCGTTAGGACGAATCTCTGCCATAATACCCTTATCTACTGCACCTGGGAATACGAATCCACCATTGTAGTCGGTGTGCTCACCGATAAGGTTGATGCGGCCTGGAGACATATAAATATTACCTGTTTTACCATCAAAGTGCTTGATGAAGCGGCTTCTTACTTTTTCGATATCCATAATTCTTATAGTTTAGATTGTTAATATTTAAATATTTAAAAGATTTGCTTTATTTAGTAAATGGCTTTCCGTGAGTTGTACTCATGGAAAGCCAACCATTATAGAGGGTATTCCTAAGATTATTCTACAGGAATGTCCTTGTTGATGTTCTTGCAACCAGCGATTGCATAGAAGAACATGTAACCCATAGAAATGAGAGGTACGATGTAGCTCAACATGTATCCTGCATTATCGGCGATGAAGTTCTGTACCAATGGCATCAAACCACCACCTACTACCATCATCATGAAGATGCCTGAAGCCTGGGCTGTATATTTGCCAAGACCCTCTGTAGCAAGGTTGAAGATACTTGGCCACATGATAGAGGTGCAAAGACCGCAGAGTACCAAGAACATGGCTGAGATAGGAACTGTTACCAACTGGAATGAAGAACCTGTAAATACAGGCATATCTACAGTTGTTGATTTGCCAAGAAGTACTGCCAAAAGAATGAACAGCATACCTGCACCATTTGCGACAATCATCATAGAACGGCTTGAAACCTTGTTGGCAATGAAGCTGGAGCACAAACGACCCACCAACATGAGCAACCAGTATGTTCCTGCTACGAAACCACCGATAGCTGCTGCGTTTGCCAAGGCTGCGCCGTTGATGAAGCCACCACCATTGGCTGTTGTGTCTGAAATGTAGAAATTCAAAGTTCCTGGGATACCTACCTCAACACCTACATATACGAAGATGGCGATAACGCCGAGGTTGAAATGGCGGAATGCCCATGGTGAATGCTCGAATACAGTCTTGTCAGTTGTCTTACCCATCTCAGGATCCTTGATAGGGATGAAGAGCAAGCATATAAAGGCAGCTGCAAATACTGCGAGAGCGATGTAAAGTACCAAGTTGACATCTACCATCTGGGTATTGGCTGTTACTGTACCGATAAGGGCACCTACGAGCATTGGAGTTAAGGTACCAGATAAAGAATTCAGTGTACCCCCAATGAGGTTCAACTGGTTACCGCGGTTACCACCGCCACCGAGAAGATTCAACATAGGGTTTACTACAGTATTCAGAATACATACAGCAAAACCTGAGATGAATGCACCGAAGAGATAAACAGAGAAGCCTGATACATCGACACCAAACTTACCTGAGAGGAACTGAATGAATACGCCGACAAAACCAGTAGCAATACCAGTAAGAGCTGTTTTCTTGTAACCAATTTTAGTCAACAATTTACCAGCAGGGATACCCATGAAGAGGTAAGCCAAGAAGTTCATGGCATTACCTAGCATACCAATCATGTTGGCGCTACCGCTATCGGCAAATACGTTTTTCCAGATGACTCCGATAGGAGCAGCTAAGTTTGTGACGAATGAAATCATCGCGTAGAGGAACATCATCGTGATAATGGCAATGATGTTACCATTTTGTTTTTGGTTTTCCATTTTTTCTTTAATAGTTGATATTTAAATGTTTTGTTTATAAACTTGGAAAGGAGTGGCAGTTTTTGAGCTGCCACTCCTATGTTTAAATCTATGGTCTATCTTATAAATAAGGTTATCTTAAGGATAAGACTGAACCATACAAGTTTCTTTTATTTGTCAACACCAAACTTATAGATAGTTTTCTGTGTGTATGTTTCGCCTGGTTTCAAGCGTACACTTGGGAAATATGAGCGGTTTGGTGAGTCTGGGAAGTGTTGAGCCTCAAAGCAGACTGCACTTCTGCGTGGGAATGTTGCACCATGCTGACCCTTGATACCCTTCAGGAAGTTGCCTGTATACATCTGCAAACCTGGTTCGGTAGTATAAACTTCCATTGTACGACAGCTAACAGGATCCTTGATTCTTGCAGCAAAACTCATCTCGCCTTCTTCCTTCTTGTTGAGTACGTAGTTGTGGTCATATCCTGAACCATTCTTGATTTGTTCATTGTCTGCATTGATATCCTGACCAATCGGTTTCGGTTTGCGGAAATCAAATGGAGTGCCTTCCACCTTCAAGATCTCACCTGTAGGAATAGAAGTCTCATCGATAGGCAAATAGAAATCAGCATTCACCTCACAAATGATATTGTCAATGGTTGGTGTAGGGTTGCCGATACCTTGGATTGAGAAGAAACCGTGGTTTGTCAGGTTCACGATAGTCAACTTGTTGGTTGTAGCCTGATACTTGATAACCAACTCGTTATCGTCAGTCAAGGTGTAAGCCACCCAAACGTCCATTTCTCCTGTAAAACCTTCTTCTCCGTAAGGGCTGGTATATTTTAATACGACAGCATTCTCGCTCATGCGGGTTGCATCCCAAACGTGTGCGTGGAAACCGGTAGGACCGCCATGCAAGTGATTCTTGCCATCGTTGAGAGCCAACTGGTATTCTTTGCCGTGTAATGTGAACTTACCGTCACAAATACGGTTTCCATAGCGACCGATGAGTACGCTTAGGAAAGGCTCTGGTGAATTGATAACATCCTGGATGTTGTCATGACCCTGGATGAGGTTAGCATAATTGCCATCTTTGTCTGGCATCATGATAGCCACAATTGCACCGCCGTAGTTTGTTACTGCAACTTCATTGCCCTGACTATTCTTCAAGATGAAGAGGTCGGTCTGCTTTCCATTTACAGTGGTCTGAAAATCTTCTCTTTTCAGACCACAGAGGTTTTCTACTTTTTCGCTCATAATATCCTAATTTTTTAGTTACTTTATCGTTTAAGTTATTATCTACTGCAAAGTAACTAAAAAAAAATGATTATTACAAATATTTTAGCAATTTATTGATTTAAAAAAACAAAAAATAACTTATGAAAGGAAATCGGCTACAATGTAACTTGACCCTCCAACGAAGATAAAATCATCTTCAGCAGCGTCTGCCTGTGCTGCTTTAAATGCTTTATTAACAGAAGAATACACGTTTCCGTTGAGTCCTAACGAAGTGCCTAATTCCGCTATTTTTTCCACTTTTATGGCTCTTTTTGTAGTTGCTTGTGTCCAATAGTAAATTGCGTCCTTTGGAAGCATTTTCATCACAGTTGTGACATCTTTGTCATCTACCATGCCAAAAACGATGCGAAGCTGTCTGCATGCTTGTGCCTTGATCTGAGGAGCCAGATATTGCCATCCGCCTACATTATGACCTGTATCGCAGATTACCAAAGGCTTGTCTTGTATCTTCTGCCATCTACCCATCAATCCTGTCAGTTCTGTTACATGGGAAATTCCATATTTGATGGATGTTCCTTTGTTCTTGACAAGTGTAAGATACTTGACGGCATTAAGGATGGTGTTCATATTCTTGGCCTGATAATCGCCGCAGAGTTCTCCTGTCAGCTTACCCCATGTACGGGTAGTGTATTCCATTTTTCCATTAATATGTTCTGCTTTCTGGACTTCCTGCTGGTTTTCATCTTGGGCGAAAATGATAGGAGAGTTTTCTTTCTGTGCCTTTTGCTGGAAAACAGGACGTGTTTCTGGCAGATCTTCTCCGATAATGACTGGTACTCCTGGCTTGATGATGCCTGCTTTTTCGCCTGCGATGTCAGCCAAAGTGTTGCCTAAGAACTGGGTATGATCCTTACTGATATTAGTGATGATAGATAGGATAGGGGTGATAATGTTGGTGCAGTCCAAGCGACCACCGAGTCCTACTTCGATAATGGCGATATCAACCTTTTGTTCGGCAAAGTACTTGAATGCCAGAGCGGTGGTCAATTCAAAGAATGATGGATGTAGAGGTTCGAAGAAGCTGCGTTCTTTTTCTACGAAATCGATAATGTATTGTTCGCTGATGCATTCTCCGTTTACTCGGATACGTTCACGAAAATCTACCAGATGTGGAGATGTAAAGAGTCCAACTTTGTATCCTTCTGATTGAAGGATGGCAGCAAGGGTATGAGAGCAGGAACCTTTGCCGTTGGTACCTGCGACATGAATGCTTTTGAACTGGCGATGAGGATGTCCGAAATGCTTGTCAAGCGTTTCGGTGGTTTGCAAACCTGGCTTGTAAGCCTTGGCACCTACCTTTTCAAAAACAGGAGTGCTGTTGAACAGATATTCTATGGTTTCTTGATAATTCATTGCTTTTCTGCGTTTATTACACCTTATTATATATATAAAGGAGCAACCCTGCCTTTGACAGACAGGATTGCTCCTTTCATTTTTATCAATATATTCTCGTTTATTTAAAGAGGTTTTTGAAACTTTCAAAGAGAGACTTCTTGGTGGCACTATCAGCCTTGAAGTTCTCGCATTCTTTAAATTTCAAGACAAGTGCTTTTTCCTCCTTGGTAAGGGTCTTTGGTACAAATACGGTGATGTTGACGATGATGTCACCCTTTCCGTAACCATAACCCTGTACGGCAGGAAGTCCTTTTCCTCTGAGGCGCATCTGCTTGCCTGGCTGGGTTCCTGGTTCAATCTTGAGGGTAGTCTTACCATCAATAGTTGGTACTTCTACCTCTCCGCCAAGAGTTGCAGTAGTGAAATCAAGAACAAGATTGTAATACAGGTCCTGACCGTTACGCTCAAAGATGTCGCTCTTTTCTTCCTGGATAAGAACCTGAATGTCACCATTGATGCCATTATGCTTGCCTGCATTTCCTTTGCCGCGAACACTGACACACATGCCGTCTTCAACACCAGCAGGAATGTTGATTTCTACGACTTCATCACCTTTTACGATACCATCACCGCCACAGTGCTTACACTTGTTCTTGATGATGGTACCTTCTCCATGACAGTCTGGGCATGGAACCTGAGTCTGCATCATGCCGAACATAGAGCGAACGGTCTTGATCGTATATCCTGTACCATTACATGTATGGCATGTTTCTGGTTGTGCACCACCTTCGCATCCTGTACCATGACATTCCTCACAAGTAACATCCTTGCGAATTTTGAATTTCTTGGTAACACCTGTGGCAATTTCCTGCAAAGTGAGTTTTACTTTCACGCGCAGATCGCTTCCCTGATATTGCTGGCGAGCACCGCCGCCACCAAAACCTCCGCCAAATCCGCCGAAACCGCCGCTGTGTCCTCCGAAAATGTCTCCGAACATGGAGAAGATGTCATCCATATTCATGTTGCCACCTCCGCCAAATCCACCGAATCCACCTTGTGGACCGTCGAATCCGAACTGGTCATATTGCTGGCGCTTCTGAGGATCTCTTAAAACATCGTAAGCCTCAGCTGCTTCCTTGAATTTCTCCTCAGCCTCTTTGTTGCCGGGGTTGCGATCAGGATGATACTTAATGGCAATCTTTCGATAAGCCTTCTTGATCTCGTCATCGGATGCTGACTTATCGACGCCCAGCACCTCATAATAGTCTCTCTTAGCCATTTGCTAACTTCTGATTGAATGTTCTGAATATCAATTGATTATTGTCCTACTGCTACTTTTGCGTGGCGGATTACTTTGTCGTTGAGGGTGTAACCTGTCTGTACGCAGTCGATGACCTTACCTTTCTTGTCATCGCCCATTCCCGGAACCATAGCGATAGCTTCGTGGAAATCTACGTCAAAGTCCTTGTCTGTAGTCTCTATCTTCTTTACGCCTAATCCTTCCAATGTCTTGATGAATTTGTTGAAAATCATCTGAACACCTTCTTTGATAACCTTAGGGTCTTCACTCTTATCAGCAATGGCACGCTCAAAATCATCGAGTACTGGCAAAATGGCTGAAATTGTTTTTTCTCCGCCATTGAGTACCAGTTCTGCTTTCTCTTTGAGAGTGCGTTTGCGATAGTTTTCAAACTCAGCAGTCTTGTAGAGCAATTGCTTCTTGAGGTCTTCCACTTCTTTTTGAGCTTTCTCAAGTGGGTCCAATTCTGTTTCTTCTGCCTTTTTGTCGGCAGCATTGTTGTCCTCTGTCTTTTTGTCAGCATCGCTGTCAGATTCGTTCTCTGCACCCGCATTTTTGTCAGACTGGTTGTCTGCAGCATGGGTGTTTTGTTCCTGCTCATTGGATACTTGCTCGTTGTGAGCCTGCTCCTCGACGTTGCCGTCTTCTATATTTATATCTCTTTCTTTAGACATAGTTGTAAATTTACTTTTGATTTTTTTAAGAATCTTCATGACAAAAAGTGTGCCAACCTGAAAAGGCTGGCACCTATTATATATGTATGCATATAAGACTTCTCGTTTGTCTTTGCAATATTCAATCCTGTATGAGCAGGATTACTGCAATCCGTACATCTTAGCTTTTTGCTCCTTGATAGCCTCGTCGTAGATATACTCGTCGTAAGACATGAGTTTGTCGATTGTGCCAGATGGAGTCAGCTCGATGATGCGGTTTGCTACGGTGTTGATGAACTCGTGGTCATGGCTGGCAAAAAGAATATTGCCCTTGAATGCCACCAAGTTGTTGTTGAAAGCCTGGATACTTTCCAAGTCCAAGTGGTTGGTTGGAGTATCAAGAATCAGGCAGTTGGCATTCTGCAACTGCATACGGGCAATCATACATCTCATCTTTTCACCACCGGAGAGTACGTTTACTTTCTTCAGTACTTCCTCACCGCTGAAGAGCATTCTACCCAAGTAGCCCTTCATGGCTACCTCATTACCTGGACCATATTGACTCAACCAATCTACCAGGTTCTTATCGCTTTCAAAGAACTCTGTATTGTCGAGTGGGAGATAGGCTGTTGTGATGGTAACACCCCACTTGTATTCACCTCCATCAGCCTTTCTGTTGCCATTGATGATTTCAAAGAGAGCGGTCATCGCTTTTGGATTATGAGAGAGGAATACTACCTTTTCGCCCTTTTCGATATTGAAGTTTACGTTATCGAAAAGTACAGTTCCGTCCTCGTCGCATGCCTTCAAACCTTCTACCTCAAGAATCTGATTTCCTGGTTCACGGTCCATCTGGAAGATAATGCCAGGATATTTACGGCTTGATGGGCGGATTTCCTCAACGTTGAGTTTCTCGAGCATCTTCTTACGAGAGGTAGTCTGCTTACTCTTTGCAACATTGGCAGAGAAACGGCGGATGAATTCTTCCAACTGCTTTTTCTTCTCCTCAGCCTTCATCTTCTGGTTTTGAGCCTGACGGAGAGCCAACTGTGAACTTTCATACCAGAAAGAGTAGTTACCGGCAAACATGGTTACCTTTCCAAAGTCGATATCCACGGTCTGGGTACTTACTGAGTCGAGGAAGTGACGGTCGTGAGATACAACCAATACGGTTTGCTCGATGTTGCTTAAGTATTCTTCCAACCATTCTACAGTATCGAGGTCGAGGTCATTGGTAGGCTCATCAAGGAGAAGGTTGTCTGGGTTTCCAAAGAGAGCTTTTGCCAACATGACGCGCACTTTCTCTGTGTTAGAGAGTTCACCAACAAGCTTGTTGTGCTGTTCCTCTTTTACGCCAAGATTCTGAAGAAGTTGTGCTGCATTGCTTTCGGCCTCCCAACCATTCATCTCTGCAAACTTGAGCTCCAGGTCTGCAGCTCTGTTACCGTCTTCTTCTGTCATTTCTGGTTTAGCATAAAGGCGCTCACGCTCCTTCATGTTTTCCCAAAGAGGCTGGTGTCCCATCAAGACGGTGTCCATTACACGAAATTCGTCGTATTTAAAGTGGTCCTGCTCCAAGACAGAGAGACGCTCGCCTGGTCCCATTTCTACACTACCCTTATTTGGCTCAAGATCGCCACTGATGGCTTTGAGCAAAGTTGATTTACCTGCGCCGTTGGCACCGATAATACCATAGATGTTACCATGAGTGAACTTGAGGTTTACATCCTTGTAAAGAACTCTTTTTCCGAATTGGATTGCAAGATTTGTTACTGTGATCATTATTAATTAATACCTTTTCTTTTTAATTTTGGCTGCAAAGTTACGAAAAAATATTTGAATATCAATGCTTTGATGATAAAACTTGCTTAATTTTTAGTTAAAATGTCACAGAGGCTTGGTGGTGTTGTCAAAAAGAAGTACTTTTGTATTTTAAAACATTTGAAAATTGAAAATAATAGAAATAGAATATGGCGCATCAAAGCAATAAATGGCAGAAAAGTGCCAACCAAAGGGGAGGCTATGGCGTTCCTAACGAATATGCTCACTATGTAGTCGGAAAACCGGCTCCGCTCCTGGAATGGCTTCTTGAAAACATCAAAGGGGAGAGTAAAACCAAGATTAAGTTGACTCTCCAGGGACGAGGTATTAAAGTGGATGGTAAGATCATTACGCAGTTTGATTATGCGCTGCGTCCTGGTATGAAAATCTCAGTCAGCAAAACTAAGAAAAACAATGATAAGTTTAAAAATCGATTTGTTAAGATAGTTTACGAGGATAGGTATCTTGTCGTTGTTGAGAAAAACGTGGGTATCTTGAGTATGGCTGCTGGGCATTCTACGCTGAATGTGAAAGCTGTTCTGGATGACTATTTCCATAAGTCACGTCAGAATTGTCAGGCACATGTCGTTCATCGCCTTGATCGTGATACTTCTGGTCTGATGATTTATGCGAAGGATAAGCAGACTGAACTTGCTTTGGAGAATGATTGGCACAACAATGTTTATGACCGTAGATATGTAGCTGTTGTCTCTGGAGAGATGGAGGAAGATGAGGGAACGATTGCTAATTGGCTCAAGGATAATAAAGCTTATATTACATATAGTAGTCCTACTGATAATGGGGGTAAATATGCTGTAACTCACTTTCATACGCTCATTCGTTCGACTGATTATTCTTTGGTAGAGTTTCGCTTAGAGACTGGTCGTAAAAATCAGATTCGTGTGCATACTGCTGATATGGGACATCCTGTCTGTGGGGATATAAAATATGGCAATGGAGATGATCCTTGTCATCGTCTTTGTCTTCATGCATATGTGCTCTGTTTTTATCATCCTGTAACTCATCAGCCTATGGAGTTTGAAACTCCTATCCCTGCTGAGTTCCGTAAGGTTTTTAAGTAAAAATATGTTAGAGCTTTTATGAAGTAATGAGTCTCGATTTTAGTCTTTTTAAATAAATTATAATAGTGAAATGGATGATTTCGGATATTATATTTTTGCCTTGGTTGTGCTGGTCGTTGGCTTCTTGATTGTAAAGAAAGTTGCAACATGTTTGCTTAAGACTATTATTGGCATACTGGTATTAGCAATTTTGGCTGGTATCTATTGGGTGTATATTGCGTAAATAAGTTTTGGAGTTTTTGTGTCAGATATAGCAGAAAAGCGTTGCTGTAGCCAAAATATTTGGTAACAGCGACGCTTTTTTATTTGTGTTGCTTTTGTATTTTCTTATTGATTTTCAAGAGATCTTTCATGGCCTTTTTTCCAGCTTCTTCTCCTTTTTCTATCATCTTTATTACTTTTTTGTCGCTGAAGCTGGCTGCGGAAAATCCTTTTAAATCTGGATTGATATAAACGTTGATATGGCGTAGATTTTCTTGGTATTGGCTGAGGTCTGGACGCTGGGTTATCCAATGGAGGAGTTGCCCCATGAATTTCTCTGCATTTTCATACTTTTTGGCTTTCCGTTCTCTTTTCCAGGCTTTACTGTCTTCATGTTTCTTAACCGTTAAGTCAATGGCTATCACAATATCTGCTCCCATATCAAGCACCACATCTACGGGAAGATTATCCACCAGTCCGCCATCTAATAGTTCAATTCCATTGATATCGATGGCTTTGAATGCACCTGGTATTGCCATACTGGCTCGCATGCTTCTTGCTAAATTGCCGTTCTTGAGTATCACTTTCTGCCGGTTGATATAGTCGGTAGCTACGCATCGGAAAGGGATGGGTAAACTATCGAAGGAAATACTATCTTGTTGTTGGATAGAATCTCCGTATTGGAAACTTTGCTTGTTTGTTATAGTGAGCTTGGTTGTTATCATAGAATCGAGTAGGGCGAAGATCTTATCACCTCGTATCATACCTACGGATTTGTCAATCAACTTGCTTCCCTTTCTGGCTATCGGGAACCCAAACAGGTATGTGACGCCATTCCGCTTAACAATGGGTTTTTCGCAGATTTCCATGTTGCGGTCTGTCAGCAAATTCATCCATTCCTGAGATCTGAACATACTGTCAAGTTCTTCACTTCTGTAACCGCAGGCATAGAGACCGCCAATGATGCTCCCGATACTGGTTCCTGCGATATAGTCTATTGGAATGCCAGATTTCTCAATATATTTCAAGGCTCCTACTGTGGCAGCACCTTTTGCACCGCCACCACCCAAGACAAGTCCTATTTTTGGACGTTCTTCCAGGTGTTTAGCCTCTGTGCTGCCTATACCTATTATATATATAAGGAGACAACTTAATAGGAAAATTTTCATGAATGTCCTCATTGCTTTAGTTTTTGAAGAAAAATGCCAATATTGGGATGACCCTATTTGTATTCTTAGGAACAGTCTGGAAATCTGAGATTATCTATTTCTCCGAGATTATCTATTTATAGATGAAATAAGTTCCTCCGTCGCTCATGCAGTATTTCTTGAGTAGAGTTTGGATGTATTCGGCATTTGCCCGAACGTTAGCTTCATTTCCATCATATCCATTGATAAGCACGATGAGATGGGTGGTATTCATTTCCATCTTCGTTCGTTCATTATCGCTTGTTGGTGTGCCAACTCCTCCTATTTGGTCTCTATATACAGGTAATCCCTCTATATTAATAGTTCCTCTGCCTATACCTTCATAAGGTTCGCCGGCTTTTCCCACTCCCAAGGTAAGGGTATCTCCTTGAAATTTGTCAGCGTCAAAACCGCCGATGCTGTAGCCATAGGCTATGCTGGCTAAGTTTACGAGATCCACAAGTGTATCTCTCTGGTAAAGTTCCTTGCCCTGTAATAAGCGGCGGATTAATGCTTCTGAGGCAGGGCGATAGCGGGATGGGTCCTTGCCACAGGAACGATATACCTTACGGGTAGCAGCTATGCCACTCATGTCTTTAAGCGATTCTGTTGTCAGTTTCTGTTTGTATCTTCTGCCCAGTTCTTCGATTTCATCCCAGAGTTCTTGGCAGTATTGTGTATTTACAACGGAAGCTTCTACGCATGCGCCGACAAAAGAAGGGCATACTGATTCTATTTCGGGTGATACTATGATTTTCATATGAATGTATTTCTGTTAATTGTTCTACTTATCCTTGGTGCAAAGTTAATATAAAAAATCAGAATCTGCAAGAATAAAAAATAAATTATAGCAAATTCTTAAGTTGTTTTCTCATTTTTCTCATTTGGTATTTCATGGAAAAGACTAATTTGTGACTTGTTTTGCAAGCGTACTAAATGTGACAAGCGTATGTGGCAAGAGGTAAAAAGTTTGTATATGGCTTGCAGCGGTTTGTTGTATTACGTTATTACATATTATAATATATTTGCCCATACTTTTATTTTTCCCTGCCCAGGCAATAATTTTTCCGTGGGCAGGGAAAAATAAAAGTGGGGTGTTCCTTTGAGAATGGTACTGTTAGGATTGCGTTTTTTTATGAAGATTGGTAAAAACATAAAAGCGTAAAAAAATAGACTATAATAAGATATAATCGTATGTTTATAGTTTTTTGTGTGCCTACACGATAAAATACTGAATAGTTTTGAATAAGATGTCGAAAATAGCCTATTTGTATTCGCTTTTAATGAATATATGTTAAATTTGTGTTAAAATACAAACTTTTTTCTTGAAATATTTGGTGGAATGGAAAATTGTTTGTACTTTTGCACTCGCTTTTGAGAAATCAAGCATTCCTCAAGGCGATAAAGAAAGAGTTCTTTGAAAGATTTTACATAAACAGACAAGTAGTACAAGAAGCGGTTAACTTCTTAGAAATAAGTAAGTTGACTGGGTAAAAGAAACGAACCGTCAAGAAATTGACATCAGGTTTACTAAGCTTCAATAAACTAAAAGGATATTCGTCCTAAGTACAGACAACAAACACTTCGCTTGTTTTTCGGAACAGGCAGAGTAAAAATGATATTTTACAATGGAGAGTTTGATCCTGGCTCAGGATGAACGCTAGCT